>Ga0302126_10002681_pt1 | contig 10025 bp, 2 predicted proteins | sample CB4_20m_MG_FD_203108 | JGI IMG/M metagenome (GOLD analysis project Ga0302126, IMG submission 203108) | Marine microbial communities from Western Arctic Ocean, Canada - CB4_20m | ecosystem: Environmental > Aquatic > Marine > Oceanic | place: Canada: Western Arctic Ocean | collected 2017-09-24 | reverse complement strand
ATAACTGGGCCTGCGAGTTCATGCGTGTGTATAAAATGTATACCCGCTGCGAGTTTCAAAACATTCATTAGCGAGTGTTTGACCTTGGCAGCGACAAATGGTCTATGCGGGACATGGGATAAGGTTAATACGTACGGTACGATGCCAAATTGGGATACGAGTTTGGTTTTAGATATGTCAAATACTTTTCAATCAAAAGGCACTTTTAATGGCGATATTTCGAGGTGGGATACGTCGAGAGTGACGACAATGTTAGGTATGTTTTATGATGCTTCTGCGTTCAACCAAGACATTGGGAGTTGGAACACAGAGAAAGTGACTGATATGCAGTCAATGTTTAACGATGCTACTGTGTTCAACCAAGACATTGGGAGTTGGAACACCGCGCAAGTGACTAACATGTATTTGATGTTTTATAAAGCTTCCGTGTTCAACCAAGACATTGGGCGTTGGAACACAGAGAAAGTGACTGATATGAGATCTATGTTTAATGTCGCTTCTGCTTTCAACCACGACATCGGGAGTTGGGACACCGCGCAAGTGACTACCATGCATGGGATGTTTTATAAAGCTTCCGTGTTCAACCAAGACATTGGGAGTTGGAACACGGCACAAGTGACTACTATGGAAAGTATGTTTGCTGATGGCGCTTCTGCTTTCAACCAAGACATTGGGCGTTGGAACACAGCACAAGTGACTAGTATGAGATTTATGTTTCAGCAAGCTTCTGCGTTCAACCACGACATTTCCTCGTGGACCGGATCCGCAGCGACGTCAGCGCAAACTAGCATGTTTTCTGGCGCTTCTGCGTTTCAAGCGAAATTCACGTGTACTAACGCCGTCACCGGTCCGGCAAATTCGTGCGTACTCAAATAATCCGCACGCTGCGAAACACAACGTTTTTATTCCTATTTTATTGTTGGACGTGATGGAGGCATTTTGTATTTACTCACCTACAGCATTATGCTCTTCGTGCGATGAACTTCCCTCCTTTCCTTAAAATTGTGTATATATATACTTATGAATTAAAATGAATACACGCACACGCACGCACGAACACACACACACACTCACGCACGTGCGCACGCTCATAATTAGAACAAATCAGAACATACATCATATGAAAGATAGAAAGAACGAAGCATCAATGAGGCGAAAAATATCAAAATACACCAGAGGCGGGGAAAATCATCACTCAGATGGTTCAACACACATTTTGGTGGACGGAAGCATTGGTTCTGATGTAGGTGAATGGAATAAAATCCAGTTTCATCACCATTTTTACTACAGAGTGGAGTATTACAGGTAAAGTAACACTGATTTAAATTGGACCCTTCTTGTTACCTCTACTCAAAATTGGGTGCATGCGCGTGTGATACAATTAGTGGCAATAGCTTATATCACATGGCCTTACTGTACTAGGTAAATGATATTTAGATATTACACGACATATTTTAATAATAGTATCAATTAATTATACTACTTAGTAGAGAGAGTAAATATTATACCAATATTCTCTCACTTATTCTCGTCTTCTTTCACTAATAAAAGCGTTTTCTTGGGTGTGTGTGCTATAACTTCTTCTTCTTTTTCTTCTTCTCTTTATTTATAACTCGTCGTCGTCGTTGACTTTTTTTTGCTGATCTAATACACATTTCGCGTTATCATACGCTCTTAAAGGAAACTGAGGGTGTTCAGGTATTTTCACCGAAGGCGACTCTGAGATTTCTTTCAAGACCTCTTTAATAGCTTCGTCTAACTGTTTATCTCGACCGTAAAAGGTTTCGACTGGTAAGTTATCAACCTTGATGTCTGGAATGACGCCTTTTTGTTCAATTAACCATTCGTTCCCTAAATAAGGGCCAAACGATGGAATAGTGAACGATGAACCGTCGACTAAGGACATTTCAGGGTTACCGGAATAGCCGACCGCTCCTCCCCATGATCGAGCGCCGATGACTTTACCTAACTTCATCGTTTGGAAACCGGCGGCGAATAACTCTGCGTCTGAGGATGACATCTCATCGATTAAGACGACGACTTTACCTCTGAATGAATATTGCATAGTCGTTTCACCTGGACCACTCCTGTGCGATTCAAACATCCAAGCCATTCTTCGTAAGCGTTCGAGGACCCACGTGTCGATATTCCCCCCGTGGTTCCTTCTCACGTCGATTATTAATCCGCCCTTGCGCAAGTTTGGATAAAATTGCGAAGCAAAATCATCCATCGAATGCGTCTCTGGACCTTCTTGAACCATATCTTCGAGGTAGACGTATCCAATAGTGTCGTTCGAATCTTTTCTAACTTTCGCTTTTCGAGCGTTCAGAGCGTCGGCTTTTTGCAACGCCGAACAAGTACCGACGTCGAGGGGGACGACGACGACTCTGTCGAGAATTTGAGTTTGTTCTTCTTCACCGACTTTCGCGGAGTTTTTGTTCTTGTTATTATTGTTATTATTATTGTTATTGTTATCGGAAGACTCCGAAGATGATGACTTTGAGTGCATACCCAATCGATTCGATTGTAAAGCCAAACGCGTGATATCCAAGAGCGGATTAAACGAGTTCAAGTTCTGCGCGCTCGTGAAAAATTGCTCACCGTCCTCGCGCTGTGGCACTTGCTGTGGAGCACTGTCACCACCTTTTGTTATGGCTGATGATCTCTTTTGTTGATGAAGATTAGCATTATTTTTAGTCGTCGATCTACTCATCGAAGAAGAAGAAGCTTTGGGTGATTGCCCGAGCTGCGCGCTCATCATGCGAGAGCCCAAGTTTGCGTTTGATTGTTGTACGCTCGCAATCATATCTTGCAATTCTTCCAACTCCTTAATCTCTTGCTCCGTTCTAGGACCACGAATGACCTCTAAAAGAACTTGCGAGTACGCTTTACCCATTAATAATCTCGGAAGAGGATCATCCATCGTATTCACTAAAACACCATCGATTCTCGTTATGATATCGCCAGCTCTCAAATCAACAGCCATGGCAGAAAGTGGCGAGTTCGGTGCCATCAAAACCTCAGAAGTATCGTAGATCTTTTGAATGCGCAAACCTTGTTGAACCATTTTGAACTCAGCTCCTAAGCACGCAGAGGACGCTCCCATGCCAACTTTTTCAAAAGCCTCGCCGGCTTCGACGTCAACAAAGACGTGTAAAACGGATAATTCTCCCAAAGCTTGCTCGAGAACGTCCCTTAACTCGTTCTTGGACGTTAAACGTTTGACTAATGGACGATATCTTTCCGTAACCGCGACCCAATCGACACCATGTAAGTTTGGATCATAAAAATTATCTCTCATCGTACGCATCGCTTCGTCGTACATTTGCATCCACTCCTCTCTCGGATTCACTGTTACGGTCCAAGTCTCGGGCGGTAACCATAACAAAGCTTGTGACAAAATCGCATCTTGATCTGGAGTTTCAGAAATAGTTTGCGCGGACATTAAAGCAACACCTTCTTCAGTGAACAAAACGACAACTTGCAAGTCGCGAGATACCAAAACTTCGTAAGCGTCTGGGTAAATCGGAGTAACGTAGCCTTGCATGATATCAACAGCGATGAGATAACTTCCTTGAGAATCGTACATGTTCAACAAAATTGTAGCTCCAGTACCAATAATGTGCATACTTTCATATCTCGCACGATCAACGAACGGCACTAAAATCGCTCTCTTCTCAATGTTTTTCATTGAAATCTTCGTCGGATACTTTTGCCCTAACGTTGGATCAAAAATCGTCCCGGCCGCGTTCATTTCGTCCCCAGAAAAGAACGGACAAGATAAACCTTCTCTTAATGGTATACAATACAAGCCTTCTCCATCTTCATACACTGGTTCCGAACCCCTCGATCCGTATGGTGAATTCGATCCAGATGAAAATTGAGCGTCGTTGAAGTAATAAAGGAACAAACCGTCCGGTGAAAACGTCGGCGAACGCGAGTTCGATGACGGTGGCGTAATACGCAATCGCTCGTTCGTCTTTGTGTTCCAAGCGTAAATGACTTCAAAGTCAGTGTCTTGAAACAAAGCGACATAGGCGAGCCAAGTTCCATCTGGCGACCATGCGTATTCTCCCGCAGATTCTGGTTGTAAACCAGATACGATTTCTCGCACGTCTGCTTGATTATAATTGGATTTGGATGACGAGGACAATTTTGCCGCGCCGCTCATGAGCTTGCTCATTTGCTTTTGTTGTTTTTGTTGTTGTTGCGCGGCTCCAAGAGAAGCTCCTCCCGATGTTGATGATGATGAATCTCCTCGCGAACGAAAGTTTGGCGCGTGCATGTCAACCTTGACAAACTTTCGTGCGGCTTGGATCTTTTTCGTGCGTTTGTCCAAAACTTGTTGACGCTTAATTAAAAACGAAGCAATATCGATGACGACATCTGCTGAAGATCCATCAGCATTGTTTCCGATGTTGCTTTGTAATAACGATGATTGCTGCTGCGACGAGGAATAATCTTCATCTTCGCCGAGAGATCCGCCACCAAAATTGCCTTCATCATCTTTCGGCGACGCAGGCGTTCGAAACTCTTCTGTGTTAACAACGGTATTAGTGAAATTCACTAATTTAACGTGACCGTTGCTATCGTCGAAAGCGAGCGAAGTACCGTCGGGGGAAATCTGAGAATAGCTCAAACCGCCTTGGATCGCGCCCGCTTGCGTTACTTGCGTTTCTTTCCAATAGCTCACTCCGTTATCCATGTCGCGCTCCAAAACGACGTAATCGTATTCTCCGCCAGCGTCACTCAACGCGAGTAATTTGATTGGATCACCCGGATGCGAATTTGGAATAAATTGCAAATGCTTATATCTCACCATGCCTTCGTACTTTGTCACCTTTTCAATCCTCGTACCGAGTTGCGCGATGAGCGGAGAAAAGTAGATTTGACCTCGAACAACGAAAGCTCCGTAGACACCGTCGTCCGAGATGGATAGTTCGGAAATTTCCCAAAGTGGATCCGGAATTATCATCGACTGAGCTTCGCGAAACTCGGATAAAAGATTAATACTTAACACCTTAGCTTCCGAGAGCGCGATGCCGCCAGCTTGAGAAGTGGCGGAGATAGTAACGGATTTCAAATCTGCCCCGACGCGCATGACGATGCGATTACCATCGATGGAATATTCCATCACGTCGTATTCACACTCAAACGTGAGCCTTGTTTTACTGGAACCATCCGAGTTCATGACCCAAAGGTTAGCGACGCCTTCCTTATCGCTGATGAAGAAAACTTTTCCGGCGAATAATTTTGACGTTTGTGGAGACCACGCGCCTCTCATGGACCACGACTCAGGAGTCAATTCTCTCGCTTCGGACCAAGTTTGGTTCACACCAATTGCGTTTTCATCACACCATCTCCAAATTCTCGCTTGTTCGCCGCCTTCGTATCTCTTCGTCGAAGAGGACTGTCTCAAAGGGTAGAACAAATAGCATCCAAAAGGATCTTTCGTTCCTCCATGCGCGCGCTGAAACGGCAACACTGAGACTTTCCCGGACAGAGCGTCGACTTTGGCCAATTGTGGCATACCAAGGTCCGAAAACTGCGTCGTTAAAATCAAAAGTTCGTTATTATCCGCCCATTGCGATAGGCCGTACGCTTGCGCGCCTTGCGTGACTTGTCTCGCGACACCGCCAGCGATTGGAAGCTCGAAAACTTCAAACCCGTCTTGCGATTCGGCCAAAAAAGCAATTCTTTTACCATCCGGAGAGAGCTTTGGAACTGATTCGTAAGAATAACTGGAAGAAATTCTCGCCGCTGGGCCGCCGGTGATGTGCGAAAGCCAAATCGAACCCTCGGAAACGAACACTAACGTATCGTTCCTTATCGAAGGCGCTCTGAAATAGCCCATATCTCGTCCTACCTTGGAAAATTCATGTCCTTTCTCTTGTTTAAGCAAATCTTGATTCTCTAAGCTTAGAACTGGCTCCGGCTCCTCTAAAGCTTCTCTCGTGAACACGGCTTGTTGCGAAAATAGACCAAACATATCCATGAAAGATTGGTACGCAGCATCTTCCTCTGCGCTACCAACATTTCCTGATTGCTGCTGATCGTTGTTAACGTTAACGTTATTATTATTATTATTATTATTATTATTATTGTTATCTTTATTAGGCGCTTGCGAGATCGTCGCAAACCCGAGTTTCGCATTCTGACGCTGCGTACTCCTCGCGGTACTAAGCGTCCCAGTATAAGATGATGACTTACTACCGACGATCGTCCCAGAGAAGAACAACAGGCAAGCAACGAGCGAACTCAAGATGATCTTCGAATAATTCGAGAAAGAATTCTTATGATTAAAGAAGAACAAGAAATTCTTCTCTCTCGCTCGTGCCTGTTGGCCAAGACCTCCTTCGTGCATCAAACTCTTCGAATCATCGTCGTTATCGTTATTATTGATCAACGCAGTTCGTTCATCGGCTGAGTAATTCAACACATTAAACGCATTAGATGAACGATTTTGATTATTAACAGTGTTCATGTTTCTCGTTTATGTATACCGTGTTTATCAAAATGATCAAACACTGAAAGAGTTGTTGATGATATGGCCGCGCCCCAAAGAAATCTCTTCGCAAAAACAAATTAAATAAAAAGACGAACGAGCGATTACTCTCGAAGCGAACGATGCTCTGCGCCTTGTCACACTCTCTTCCTGCCCTTTTTCTTAATCGGATACTCTTAATTAATTAATTTAATTTAATTTAATTTAATTTAATTTAATTAATGAAGTGTTAATGTTCACTCAAGAACGAAATTTTAATGGCGCGAGAGTAGTATCCTTTTTTCGCTTTGCTACAATATTTTGTGGTATTTATTGTTTTCGTCATTTCGTGGCGTGTACACGTGAGCGCGCATGTTTCTATTATTTAAAAAAACTCTACTAATCATAATCAGTTCTATAATTCATCATCGTCGTCATCAATTTTCTTCTTATTATTATCATATATAATTTGTTTCGCGTTTTGTTCTTCCTCGTGCGTGGCGAGTTGTAAAAACGCTCTTTTCTTGAACTCGTTATCGGCGGTGCACTTCGCGGGTTCGGATTGATAGCATAACTTACGAGCTAGATCGAACTTTTTGTTCTTTTTACTCCTACTGCGTCTGTGTGGATGCAAAATTTCTTCGCGTTTCTTTTTTCGTTTATATATCAATAACTCTTCTTCGTTCATTTCGCTCGTTTTCAAGTCTTCGAGTTCTTCCTCTTTTTTCATGAACAGTTCGTGTTCAAGTTTTTCGAGTTGTAACTCGTAATGTTTTTCGTAGATCTCGTCTTCATCGAATTCGTTCACTAGAATTTGGCAATAATCTCTTAATCGTTTTGGCCACCTATGTTTCGAGAACGCTCTTACGAACGGTTTCGACCCTCTTTCGCTCGCGTTTCCTAACAGAGGACCAGATAAGTAATGATATCCGTTATCGTAGACGTGCGCGGAATATAGGTGCCAATGTGAGTGATCATCGCATGATTTTTCAATGGCATCTAAATAAAACGTTTCCGATAATTTTCTTCCATATTTCGCCCCTCGCGCTCGTTTCAGCTCTTCGTCTAATAAATCAGCCTGTAACTTCCTCGCCGAAGCTTGACAGCAGTTGCATATGTAATGTCTCGGTATCGCCGGTCCTCCATCGTCGACTAAATCGTCCCTCGTTCTCCCTATCTCTGAGAGATCTAATAAATCATCTCGCGTTAATTTTTCTACTCTTATATCTACTCTCGCGTCGAACGTTGCCGGGTCCTCGAAGTTCTTTATGAGGATCTCTCCCCTCTTACTTTCGTTTCTTTTGTCGTCGTTCTCATCAGTTCGAGTAGTCTCTATTTCTTCTTCTTCTTCTTCTACTGCATCATCGTCATCATCAGTAGCACTTGAGTCCGTCAAAATCATTCTCGGTATCATTAACTCTTCTATTTCTTCTTCTTCTTCTTCTTCTTCTTCTTCTTCTACTACTGCATCATCGTCATCATCAGTAGCACTTGAGTCCGTCAAAATCATTCTCGGTATCATTAACTCTTCTTCTTCTTCTTCTTCTTCTTCTTCTGTCGTTTTCGTCTCTGCCTGTAAGACTATGCGCGATAATTTTATATCTTCGTCTTTGTCTTGCGAAAAGTTTTTCGATCCAACGATAGGTCGTTCTCGTGCTCGCCTGAATGAGGCGAGAACGAGAGGGATCACTATTATTACTATTATTACTAAAAATACTACTACAATTTTCTTCACACTCTTCTCCTTCTTCTTCTTCTTCTTCTTCTGCTTCTTCTTCTCCTTAATCTTAATATTAGTAGTACTCGTAGTCCTCATTTTGCTTCTGTTTTGTAATTCGATCTTTACATATAATTCTCAATTGCTACGAATTATTTATTATATCTAAAGTTCGAATCGAAATAGTAATAAGCACAGACAGATGACAGACCCAAATACACTAATACAGAGTATATACTAAAAAGTAAATAATAATTCATTCTATATTTGTCAGTTTGTAGACGCGTCGTTATTATTTATTACTAGTAGTCCTCATTTTGCTTCTCAATTGCTACGAATTATTTATTATATCTACTAAAGTTCGAAAATAAGCACTGACAGACCCAAACTGCCAAATACAGAGTATACTTGTACTACTCGCGTAAAAAGTAAATAATTCATTCTATATTTGTAGACGCGCGTCGTTATTTATTATCGCACACTGAACGAAAACAAAAACGAAAACAAAAACGAAAACACACGCATAGCACGCATTCGTCGGTAATCGAGTGATACGTGTATTAAAGTAAGAAAAAGAACGTTGCATATTTTACGACATAGAGGGACAAAAGAATAAATAGCACAAAAGATTTACGACGCGCGAAAGGGACAAAACCTTGCGTGAACGATAAATAGCACAGTACGGTAATAAGTTTCAGAGGCGTTCAAAAACGAACGATCTAAAAAGACGAGAAAACTTTCAAAGCGCACTGTAACAAAAGGAAGTAGGTTTATCACAGTATATCGAGCGATTTGATCACTTTTTTTGTTCGTCGACTATATATCGAGCCTGGATCCGATCAGGAAAAAAAAGAAAAGGTCGCCGCGGGCTTAAAAAACAGAAAAAAAAGCAATGACATCATCAGCACGAAAAATTACTTTCATTTCGCCTTCGCGGTCAAAATCATCATCATCGTCATTTTTCGTTCGACGACGAAAGACGAAGAAGAGTGAATTTTTCATGGCATCGTCGTCGTTTTGGTTCCTTTTTTTCGTCGCCTCGGCGTTCTCGTTCTTCACGAAGAGCGTTTTAGGCGACAACGACGGCGTTGTGAGAAGAGGCAAAGGCCGATACTTCAACGACGAAACTTTTGGAGTAGTCAAACATGCGAAGGAGGGCACTGGGGTTGTATTTGATAGCGACTTAATCAAGTTCGCCACAAAGTCGTCCGTGTTTTGGTGTCCCGTCGTTCACATTCGCGAAAAGCTTTACATCGGCAAAGACAATGATCGGATCGACGTCGCTCAGAAATTGCGTGGTTTCGACGAAGCCATTTTAAGCTTACTTCCAAGAATTGAAGTGCTCGAGGATAAAGTTGATGCGTACTTTCAGCCACCATCGCCACCTCCTTCGCCGCCGAGTCCGCCGCCGCTACCGTCTCCTCCGCCATCGCCGCCACCCCCACCAGCAGAACGTTATCCAAAGGTGGCGTTGACTTCGGCATCAAGTAATGGGTATACTGTAACTGCAAGTTCAGATGCGTATGGTGGTTATGGATTTCGTATATGGGGAATATATAACCATAAAGTAGTAACAAATGATGGTTGGCACACGGATAACTCATGGTCCTCAAATGGTTTAACATACAATGGTGGACGAAGCATTAGTGGTTCTCATGAAGGTGAATGGAATAAAATCCAGTTTCCATTGCCATTTGTACTTAAATATGTTATTATTAAATCTAGAATTGACAATCTCCCTCAAGCACCGACGGAGTGGAGTATTATAGGTAGTAATGATAATTCAAATTGGACACTTCTTAAAAAATCTTATGAACAAGTAGT
>Ga0302126_10002679_pt1 | contig 10034 bp, 4 predicted proteins | sample CB4_20m_MG_FD_203108 | JGI IMG/M metagenome (GOLD analysis project Ga0302126, IMG submission 203108) | Marine microbial communities from Western Arctic Ocean, Canada - CB4_20m | ecosystem: Environmental > Aquatic > Marine > Oceanic | place: Canada: Western Arctic Ocean | collected 2017-09-24 | reverse complement strand
GCCGATTTGAACGCCGCGATTCAAAACTTGAAATCAAAAGCGAAAAAGTACGTCACGTCGAGCAAATCGTTTGATCCCTCGTATGAACTCATTCACGATATGCCGTCAAAGTATAACAAAGACGCGGTCACGTCGAACAGTTTTGAATCATACTCTTCTTCGCTCGCGAAAGCGCCGACTGATACTGAAGCGTCTTCTTCTTCAGTTAGCGAAGACGAGAATTCTGTGAGAAACTCAAAGTTTGAGGCCGAGAAAGCGCTCCTCATGAAGCAACTCGCCGATCTCGAAGACAAAAACAAAGATTTAGAAGAAAAAACGTCTCCAAAGTCAAAGTCTAAATCGTCTTCGCCTTCGTCTTCAAAAGACGACGACGACGTTAAGAAAGAAAATGAAGAAGCGAAGGCGAAAGCTGACGCGGAAAATTCATCCTCCGATTCAAAAAATTCAGAGTTTGAGCTCCTTAAATCGATGAAAGCTAAACTTGATGACGAAGTTCGAGGCTTGAAAAATGAAATCTTCAACGTTAAAGGCGACAGCGATGATGAAAATGAAAACGCGAGCAACGAAGAAGTTGCCGAACATAAACATATGACCGAAGATGCTATTCACAACGCGATTGGTTTATGCTTACAAGAAGCCGCGATTGACGGAAAGTGCACGGAATACGGGAAAAAATCTGGATACGGCGAGATGCCAGACTGGGACGTTTCTCACATCACGGACATGGAAAAGCTTTTCTACAAGAAGTGGCACTTCAATGCCGATTTGTCTAAATGGGATACTTCGCAAGTGACCAATATGAAGAAGATGTTTTATTACGCGTTTGAGTTTTCTCAAGATTTATCCGGATGGACTGGCGGCGCTGCGATGTCGAAGCAAGAGAATATGTTCAACGGTGCTTCGAGATTTCAAGCAAATTATGTTTGCAAAGATAAGGAAACGGGTCCGCCGAGTACTTGCATCTCGCTCGCCGCAAAGACTGGCAAGAAAGAAAAAACATCATCATCGAACAAGAAAGAGTCTAAAGTTTCCGAATCCGTCGAAGAAGAGGAAGAGGAAAAAGCTGAAAAAGAACAACACAGTCACGATTTGAAAAAAGTTACCGACGCGACGTTGCGCTCTGCAATTTCTAAATGTTTGAACGAAGACCCGATCACTGGGAACTGCGAGCAATTCGGTGCGAGATCTGGCTTTGGAGTCATGTCTTATTGGGATACCTCGGAAGTTACGGATATGAAAAAAGCGTTTTATAAGTTTGAAGACTTTGATGGTGACATTTCGCAATGGAACACTGGTCAAGTTACGAATATGATGTACATGTTCTTTGGTGCGAAGAACTTTAACCATTACATCGGTTCATGGGACGTTTCGAACGTGGCCGATATGTCGTTCATGTTCTACGGAGCCAAGAGCTATAACATGAACATGGACAAATGGGATTGCTCGAAAGTTATTTCGATGCAAAAGATGTTCTTAAACGCGAATAGTTTTGATAGACCGATTCACTTGACTTGGAAAGGTACGGCTGCGACGACGAAACAATTAAATTTGTTCAAAGATGCCAAGGCGTGGAACGCAAAATACACTTGCGATGATGAGAACGACGGACCGCTTACTTCGTGTAGCGATTCATACGCCAATGGGAACCAGGAAAAGCCACGCTCTTCCTCTCAAGCAGGCGCTTCTTCGAAGGAAATTGAAGATGACACAGATGCGAGTAGTAACGCGCAAAAACCTCCTTCGTCGAGCGCAAAGCCTACGCAGGTAAAGGAGTACGATATTCAAGCTTTTGGTAAGTCCATGACTGCAAAGTTAGAATACGATGAAACAACTGGACAAGTCAAGGGTTGGATCATCGATGAGAACGCTGGAAAAGAGGCTATGCTCGGTATGCAGAAACGCGGCACTTGGCGGTTCTTCAAAGCTCCGAATCTCGGAGCTTCGAGAACGACTCAATCCGCGGGATCTGACTTTAGTAACTCTGTATTACCGATGTCGGGACTCTTCGTAGTTATCGTAGTCGCGGCGGCGCTCCGTAGGCAACGTCATATTCCTTTAGCAGAGTTAGAGACGTTGGACGCGGAAGAACGAGGCGTAGTCGCGCCGAAATACGGCATTAATTAATTGAACAAACACGCTTTAAATTGACCATCTTTTTATTATAAACAAACTGTAATTTACATATTTAATTAAGTACTGGTAGTACATACATCGATGATGACGATAATATATATATATATAATAGCATTAAAAACGTAAGGTTTACTCTCTCTGTAGTTCTCGTTTCTTGTCGTGCCGAGCACTTCACTTCATAACTCTTGAAAAAAAGGTGCATCTTACTTTCCAACTCAAATCAAGCTTCGAGTACTTCTGTTATTATTTGTTTAATAAAATCTTTCTTTTCTTTCAGCGAACAATTAAACTTGTCCTCGAGCAATTTACGAAATTGCTTGATCGAAACCTCTTCCAAATTTGCGCCTTCCATTAAGTCAAGGATGCTTTGTTTGATTTCCGAATCGTTTGGAAGTGGAGAAAGAGATTTCGGCTCATCTTTTTTTTCCTCTTCTTTTGGTTGTGGTGAATAGGTGCTCTTCTTTACACCGACATATTCATATTCTTCTTTCGTCGTTGTTGCTGGCTCTTTTCGAGCTTTCTTTTGAGGCATTTTTTCTTCTTCTTCGAAATCCGAGCCTTCCTCTTCTTCTTCTTCTTCTTCTTCTTCTTCTTCCTCTTCCTCTTCTTCATCTTCCTCCTCTTCTTCTCCTTCTTTCATTTCTTCTTCTTCGTCTTCTTCTTTGCGTTCAACTTTCTCGCCGGTTAATTTTTCAATCTTCAACAACGCCGCGTCGAGTTTCTTTTTCAAGTCGGCATTTTGCTTCTTCAGCTTTGAGACTTCGGCCGTCGCTTTCGTCGCTCCAGCAGAAGCAGCAGGCTTCTTCTTGGCAGCAGAAGACCCTTTTTTACGTTTCTTTGTCGCAGTAGTAGATTTCTTGTTCTTCTTCTTCTTCTTCGCGACTTCCTCGTTTTTATCGTCTCCATCATCGCCTTCGAGCAACTTCGGCTCTTCAAGAAACTGTAAAATTCTCTCCACTTGCGCTTCCTTCGTATTCATTTCTTTCCCACTCCCTCCTTTCGATATACAGAAAATGTCCAACATTTCCTTAACCGTTTCCTTGAAACATCTTTGAATGAAATCTCGCTTCAACTCTCTTTCACGTTCTTCTTCGCCGACGGCGAAAGCGAACCCGTTAAACTCCAAAATATCCCTCTTAATAGTCTTAAACGTCCCTGGCGTCTTATATAACAAACGATGCACGAGTTTCAAGATATCCGCTTTCCAATTAATCTTCTCCACTCGTTTCTTTATCCTCTCGATCTCTCTCAATCTCAAGCCTTTCCCGTCCTTTCTCGTCCTCTTCTCCAAGATCTCTCGTTTCTTCCCCAGATCATCTGCCCTGTTCCTCGAATCTGCTTCGACTAAGAACTCGGCGCGCCTTCTCTCGCGCTTCCCTTTTAACACGAGCTCGTCCTTTCTTTGACCGCATTCGTTATGCGCCCTGAGTTCTTTCGGGATCAAAACTAACGACTCGGTCAACGCTTTCCCCGCGTCGTTCTTGACCTCTTCCTCTTCTTCTTCTTCTTCTTCGCAGGTCTTCTCATTCGCTCGTTCTTCGTTCATCGCACGTAGTCAGTTGTATTCGTCTTTCTTTCTCGTCTCAATGCTAAAAGAAGAAACAGAGAGAGAGCGAAGAGCGTAATAAAATTGCGAATTGATTTTGCGAATATTCAAAACTTCCATAATTTCTATTTTCTACTTTACAATTGTAATTAGCGAAAGCGCTAAAAACTTGGCTCAATGATTACTAATTCATCACTCAGTCAGTGAAGAGCTCCTGTTCATATCACATAAATAATAGCTCTCTCTCTCTCTCTATATATATATATACATAACTTTCTCTATAACTTTCTCCGTCAGTTGTGTGAGAGTATAGAAAATTCGTGCACGTGCCAAGTCTTTGATGCAATAATGTCCTCGTTCTTGCGCTCAATTTCGAAGCTCTATAAACAGTACAGGGCGCAGACTATCGAGCTAGAGAGAATACGAATATTAAACGAAGAGATCTGGAACAGACGAAAAGAATTCGAGCGATCGAGGGATCTCAGCGAAGAGCAAAGGCGGATCACGATCGAGACGTTGAAAGAGCAAATCGAGAGCGTCGAAGACGCGCATGGAATGATCGAATCAGAGAAGATGGAAATCTCGAAAGTCGTCGAGAGATTAGGGGAGATTTCGGAGAAGAAGATCAGGGAGAATTTAAGGAACGAGGAGTTCAATTTAGGGAAACGAGCGAGCTTGCTTGAAATAACCGAGAAAGTGTTTAATGATGATATGAATAGTGTTAGTAATAGCGGTAGAGATGACGTGAAGAAGAGATAGGAAAGAGATGATGCGTTCTGCAAAAAAAATGTCGCGCGCGTATTCTAGCCGCTGTTGCGGATATATATATATATACATATGTATATGTGACTAGTAGTGTTGTTGCTCTTGATTATTATGATCACTTTCAGCGCGAGGAGAAGAGATCCGATGCTTTTTGCTTTGATGATTGTGAGCGTAATCTTCTCCAACGCTGACTGCGCCTTTGACTGACAAACTTTCTTCTTCTTCTTGTTCGTTTTGAGCGAGAGGTTGAAATGGAACTCGTCTCGCGACACCAGATTTAAGGAGCAGACTGCTCGGTTGTTGTTTGAGAGGTGTATGCGTCGGTGTCGTCATTTGCTTAGTATTATTATTTTCTTCCGTTATTGTGGCCACCACCTGCTGATTTTGTTGTAATTCAACGAGTTTTCTCGTAAGCTCTTTTACTTTGAGCTGCAAAGTAGCCGCAGCCTTGAATTCGCTTCCAGCTGCTGCTTTTGCAGCGGCTACTTTTGAATCACACGTCGAGGTAATCGCGCGTTCTTTTTCCTCAAACGTTTTTTCTAACTCCACTCTTTTCATAGTAAACGACGCTTCTAAGTTCAAACGCTCTTCGGCAACTTTCGTTCTTTCCTCGCGCAAATATTTCATTTCATCTTCTAGTTTCTCTTCGGCAACACTTCGAGCCGCTTCTACGCGGTCGTTTACTTCTTCTCTTAACTTCTCCATATCTATTTTCATTTTGTTCAAATCATCCGAAAGCTTTTGCTTCTCATGTTCAGAGGTTTTCTTTATTTGTTCAATCTCGATAGATTTTTCGTCTCGCATATTTGCGATGGCATCGTCCACGGATTTCTGAATTTTACTCTTTTCGTTCTTTATCTCGTCTGCTTGATTAGAAATGATAATCTCTGAAGTTTTAAGTTTATTTTCTAATTCCTTAACGACTTCATTTCGTTGTTCCAGAGCCGTTCTCGTGGACGCCTCTGCTTTTTCAACTTCGCGAACTTTTTCGAGTAAAGCGTTTGTCTCTTTCATCGTCGCGTTCGAATCTCGCATAAATGTTTCGTGTGCTTCTCGTAAGGACACGTTTTCGCTCTCCATTTCATCCCTTTTTTGCGTCTCGTCCTCCAATCGCTGAAACATTTCCTCCATTACTTGCTTATTTTCCGCAAACGTGGCTTCGACTCTGACCTTTTCGTCTAAAGCGTCTTGCGTAATCTTCTTCGATTCAATCATCAAACGTTCGGCTTCATTTTTTGCATTTTCAGCCCTGAATTGATTTGCTTCAGCGTCGACAGCGCGAAGCTCTGATATTTCAAGCTTAATTTCTAGAGTTTTCAAGTCTTCCATGAGTTGAATTTTTTGCGTTTCAAACGAGAGCTTTTGTTCCAAAGCGTTGGCTGCAAGTTCGCTTTGTTCTGCATATAAAGCACGCATGCGATTTAATTCTTCGACCATTTGCGAGAACTCACCTCTCACATTTCTTGACGTGGCTTCGGCCTCAGCTCGTTCAGCTCTTTCATTCACGCTCGCAAGTTCCATGCGAAGCTTAACAACCTCTGGCGGGACGCTTACGATTTTTCGTAATTCAACCAATTCTTTATCAACGTCGTCTTTATCGATACCATGTTTCTTAAGCGACGCTTCGCGAAGTTTCAAGACCATTTGCGTCGAACTCACGTTTTGATCTAGTCGTTCGACGAGTTCGCTCAACTCGCCAACTTTTGCTTCGAGCTGCGCTTGTTTCGCAAACGCGTCACGTTGCCATACCAAATTCGCACGATTCGTCTCCATTATCGTCTTTTCCAAAGCCGATGCACGCTTCATGCCATTCAAGACAAACTCGGTGATTTTAGACGATTTTTGTTGTGCTATTCTATTTTCATTATTCTTCATATCATTGTCACCATTTTCTTCGTCAACAAAATTGCCTGCACCACCAAGACTAGTACTATCGTCTCCTCCAACCGCGGCTGTTAAAAAGGACAGCGATGTCGATGCCGTTGGTGCAGATACTATTTCATCAATCATCGCTCGAAGCCTTGTAACTTCACTCTCTAACGCGCTATTATTATTACTATTAATATTGTTGTTTCTGAACGGAGTATTGCTCATAATATTATTATATTTGCGCTCGTTGAGTTGCGCTCTTACTTTGACGAGTTTTGCTCTGGATGCAAATTTAAGCGTCGATGCCGTTTCATCGGCATTAATCAAAGCAGGCGAAATACACGCAATTACAGCACACTTCGCGTTCCCACTAAGAGCATCTTTTAATAACCAAGTCAGTTTAGAGTCTCGAAAAGGAACGTGTCTATCTCTCCCATTTGCCACGTCCACGAGTGATTTAATGACGTTACCGAGCGCAGATAAGGACTTATTAATCGCCGAAGCCTCTTTAAGCCTCGCTCCAGCAGCCTCTGTCGCTTTTTGCCGTTCAGAACCGGCCAAATCGACTAAATGTAAAGTTCGTTTCTTCTCAGCGTGCAGTTCTGTCGATTTCAACGTGATCGAAAACACTGAATGCGATCTTGACGAATTCCTATTCATCTCCGTTTCACCAACTCTGCGTCTCAATGACCCTCTTAAAAATGCATCGTACGTCTCTTTAGCCGTGTTTACTTGCACTTTCGTTAAATTTTCAACAAACGTTCCATTCTTTGGATCTTCTCGAATCTGTAAAAAGCAATCGTTGTTATTATTAGAATTATTATTAGTATCGTTATCGTTCATCATCATATCATCTCCTCCAGAACACCCTCTTTCATTGAACAAATCGGTCAACTGTTCGTTATAAATCTCCAAATACGCGCATTCAACCTCGTGCTCGACACCGTTCTCCCTCCCTCTCTCGCACTCTTGAAATATCCTCCTCAACGCTCGCGGTATTAAACCGTCGTTGATATCGTCGTCATCGTCATTCGCGGCTTCATTATTATTGTTATTATCATTATTACTATGACTATAATCATTCGAACCTTGCATAGTAAACGTCTTCCCAGCGCCAGTTTGTCCATACGCGATGACGCACCCATGGAACCCTTCCAAAAATTTCTCCACCACGTCTTTCCCAATCGTCTCGAAAATCTCCCTTTGTAAAGCCCCTTCGCAACGAACGTAATCGAACTTGAACGATCCTTGCGCGTTCGCGGTCTTCCCCCTCAAATCGATCGTCTGCTCACGATCACAGGCTTGCACGCATTTCTGTACGTTCTTCTCTCGTTCTTGGAACGGTCTCACTCTCACGAGGACTTTGATGTTATCGTTTTGATTCGTATTCTGCTGATGATGATGATTATGATTATTGTTGTGTGATTTCATAATCTCTTAAAGGAAAAACAGACGCTCTTTCTGTCTACGCAGTGCGTGGCGCGATCGTTTCGACCGAGTGCAGTGATCTTTAATCTTCGATCGTTTGTCTCTGTTATTGTATTCGTTCGTTTTAATGAGAAATGGGAAGAAGAAGCTTCCCCTCTTTTTGTGTTTATTAAGAAATGAAACCCTAAATATGATATATTCGTATGTTTAACGGTATCTCTCTCTTTCTCTCTAATCTAATATTGGTCTATTTATTGATCTCTCTATGTTAACTGTTGTTGCAAGAAAGCTATGAACTCACATCGCGCAATTCTAGAGGAAGAACGCTAGAATTGAGAGCGCTACGTTCGCGAGTGAGCACGCGTACGCGCAATCGAGGAGTTGTTTTGTTTGTTTCTCTGATGGAATTGCTTTTGCTTTTGATTGTGATGTTGGTGAAGTAGATTTCGTCGTCGTCGTCGTCGTCGTTGCTTTCTTGTTCTTCTTCGCGTCGACGTCGTCGCCATCATTATCATCATCATCATCATTACTATTATTAGTGCTGCTCGTGTTCTTTTTATTCTTTTTATGATAGCCGCCGTCTCTGTATACGGCGTATAATGCCCACGCGAATACGAACGGCGTACACGCATCTTTTCTGAAAACGCTTGAATACAAACCAATGGCAGTTGCACCAATGGCAGTTGCGCATGCGGTGATTAGCTGTGTATTTGCATCAAAAGCGTTTGCGCAAACGGTGTTTATGTTTATTCCGCAAGCGCAAATAATCCACGCGAAATGAGTCCTTATCGGTATTGAAACGAACGCACTTTCCTTCGTAAACGCATTATTGTTTTTATTAGCAAAATAAACAAACTCCTTCGAATTCCATAACGCGAACGCTTCTAAACCTAACAAGAACGCGTTGATCCAATGATACCTCGGTCGTTCGGTCCATTCTCGAAACGTTACGCACCAAAGCGATTGTAAAACGTTCGCGCACGCATAAAACGCCGTTGCTTCTCTGGCATAGAGTTCATCTCTGCCAATGTTAAACAAACTTCTCAATGAGAATACGAACTCGGAGGAGAATATGAAGCCCCATATCGCAAACGCGTATCCGGCTGGTATAAACAAAGAGCGATATTTTGACGTCTTCTTAATGCGTTGCTTAAAAAAACCATCTTTTGTTCCGTCTTTGTTCATATCGTTCTCCTTCTTATGATTATCATCGTCACGACTATCATTTTTTAATTCTTTCATCTCTTTAGCCATTTCACCATCTACTCTTCCCGGCACCGCAACCGCTACGACGTTCACTACGAACGACGAGGCGTTCACTACTCTCCACGTGGATATGGCAGATTTGATGCCAGGAATGTTTATTTTCGATATTTTTTGCGTGAACAAGGGATGGATGACGTTTTTGGTGAACACGAACGCGCTCACGGCCGCGCTACAGATCACGCCAACGGCTATTTGTTTCATCAAATCAACGTTTTTCATTTTCTTTTCTTTTTATTATGTATACCGATATTTTATGTTTGCGTGAGTTGTTGAGAATAAGTACAAAAGGAAAACTCCCTTCCAGCAACGTCCAATAATAAACAATTCGACGCTCTATCAATCAATCAAGTAAAAAAAAACAAAAAAGAAAACCTTGCATCACGTCGACTTCGCACGCTATTACTAACCGCACTACTATTGACGCCTATCGAAGTTTGACTTTGCAGTGCCTCCACTAAATACAAACTGTAAGCTAATTTCTATCTTTTGCTAATATATTATAATGAATGATGCTTCCTTCTCATATGTGATGTCAAAGCACTAGATTGCGTACACGCATATTCACAAACGTGGCATTTGTACGGCTTCTCGCCTGAATGCACGCGCAAGTGTGATGTCAAACCAAAAGATGTCGTACACGCATATTCACAAACGTGACATTTGAACGGCTTCTCGCCTGAATGCACGCGCAAGTGATTCGTCAAATTACCAGATTCTGAAAACGCTTCATCGCAAACGTGACATTTGAACGGCTTCTCGCCTGAATGCACGCGCAAGTGATTCGTCAAATTACCAGATTCTGAAAACGCTTCATCGCAAACGTGACATTTGTACGGCTTCTCGCCTGAATGCACGCGCAAGTGTGATGTCAAATGACTAGAACTCGCAAACGCTTTCTCGCAAACGTGGCATTTGTACGGCTTCTCGCCTGAATGCACGCGCAAGTGTGATGTCAAACCAAAAGATGTCGTACACGCATATTCACAAACGTGACATTTGAACGGCTTCTCGCCTGAATGCACGCGCA
>Ga0302126_10002677_pt1 | contig 10035 bp, 8 predicted proteins | sample CB4_20m_MG_FD_203108 | JGI IMG/M metagenome (GOLD analysis project Ga0302126, IMG submission 203108) | Marine microbial communities from Western Arctic Ocean, Canada - CB4_20m | ecosystem: Environmental > Aquatic > Marine > Oceanic | place: Canada: Western Arctic Ocean | collected 2017-09-24 | reverse complement strand
AAAAAAATCAACTCGTCACACTCAGAGAAAAGAACTGCCAGAAAGTCAGGCATCAAGTCCTACGGCGCGTACGGTAAACATTCTTTAATCGTACTTTATCATTGGTAAGTGAAGACGTCATCTCCGCCACCTCGTCTTGTATGTCTATTTTTGGTGCTCCCCCAAGAAAAAAGTTCTCAAATTTGAGGATCATACAATAGAGCCCAAATCCGCTAAATCCACGCTCGGCAAAACCTGAACCAAGTAATATAATTGACTGAGACAGTCGCTTAATTCCACCGGCCGTTAATTTAATTATACTTGAAATGCAATTTTATGCACATACACTAATGCCTCCCATTTAAAGCTCGATAGATAGTGGCTAAGTTAATGGGACAATCCTTGGTCGAAATTCAACTGACGCTTAATCTAACCAAAACCCAAAAGACATGACACCTACCTTAGCTTTCAGCTATTTAATCCGCTCGTTGATGACGAAAAGTTGCACGTATGTATGTATTTACACGAGCTTGGGAGCCTCATGGATCAGACATTCTTTGGGCCTAAAGCTGAGCCTCATTAGTATTCTTTTGGTTGGAGGTCTCTGCGCGAAAGCATCCCCCAACTTCATCCTCGTCCTGACTGATGATCAGGGCTGGACGAGCCTGTCCGCACCGATGGATCTAACGTGCCCTAGTAGTAAAAGTGATTATCACCAAACGCCTAACATGGATGCCCTACTTGAACGCGGAATGCGCTTTAGTAATGGTTATGCGGCAGCCCCAGTTTGCTCACCCACACGCTACAGTATACAATTTGGGAAATCACCCGCACGCCTAAATTATACAAGAGTATTAGGTCGAAATGGCGCTGACCATAATCAAGTAGGGATTCCACAAATTCTCAAAGCAGCCAATCCCGAGTATTTATGCGCTCATCTAGGCAAATGGCACATTAACGCGGACCCCAAACGCTACGGTTACGATGTACATGATGGCAAAACGACTAACCGCGAGGGAGGGTTCACAATGAAAAACCATAATCGTGAATGGGGGGGCTACGCCGAAGACGATCCTAAGCGAGTGTTCTCTCTTACCACTAGAGCCATCGACTTCATGCAAAAATCGCTCGAGGAGGAGCGGCCTTTTTTCATTCAGATCTCCCACTATGCGGTGCACTCGAATCTTGTTTATAACGACGAGGCTTTCGACGAGGTAGGTAATTGGCCGCGTGGCCAAGTTCACCAAAACCGAGCTTACGCGGCCATGGTTCACAATCTAGATCAATCGATTGGTCTGCTCTTAGAGGCTTATGATGCACTGGACCTCGCTGAAAACACCTACCTAATCTTCACTTCAGACAACGGCGGCATGCCGACTCTGCCAATTCAACTCAACAAAGGCAAACCCTACCCGGCGGGGCTAAATTCTCCTCTGCTTCGAGGCAAATGGGATTTGACCGAAGGTGGCATACGCGTTCCATTTGCCGTCATGGGTCCTGGGGTTGAAGCTGGTTCACAGAGTAATGAACCTGTCATCAGTTATGATCTTCTGCCTACTCTCGCAGATATCGCCGGTGCGACCGATGCCCTCCCTGATGAGCTAGATGGCCGAAGCATTCGCCCCGTGCTCAAAAATCCTGACACCAAAATTCAACGCCCACCCGAAGGCTTAGTCTTTCACTTCCCACATTACAATGTTGTTGGCCTCAATGAACCGCATTCAGCAATCCGCATTGGCGACCACAAGCTACTGAAGTTTACCTCATCCAAGCGTGAATTACTCTTTAACGTCGCCGATGATCCCAGCGAGAGTGAAGATCTTTACGAGGCAAACACCGCTCTGGCTGGCAAACTCAATACTGCGCTGGAAACTTATCTTGATGCAGTCGGTGCAGAAAAACCTGAGGACAGTAATAGCTGGAAAGATTGGAATGGTCGTTCGGGTGCAACTAAGACACTCTTTCTCTCACGATATCCGAAATAATGCACCAATTGCCTACGACCACTCGCTGCTTGTGGAGCTTACTCATTCTGCTCTGCTTGTCAGTAGATGTCTACGCAAACACAAGCGCGACGAAGCCGAATATAGTTCTAATCTTCGTCGATGACATGGGCTACGGCGATCCCGGATGCTACGGCGGTTCGCTCGTGCCCACTCCTAATATTGATTCATTAACTGAACCAGGCATTCGATTTACCCAAGGCTACAGCGTAAGCCCCGTTTGCGGGCCCAGCCGAGTCGGACTGCTCAGCGGCATGCAACCAAGCCGCATTGGCGTCTGCTGGAATCCTGATATGGGGGCAGTGCCCCTCCTTAATACTGTTCAGGGTGGCGATAATCTCCCCAGCGGTGCTTGATCGTCCGCTTGAGTGGTATTTGCATACCTCCCGAGTTTTCCAGCCAGTCATAAATCTCACCGGCGAGTTCGCGGATAAGGTCCTGGTGCTCGGGGTGTTCGATTAAATTATACATTTCGTTGGGGTCGCTCTGGAGATCGTAGAGTTCGTTTCGTTCCCAGAGCCCATGATAGCGGATTAACTTGTAACGATCTGTGCGAACACCGAAAACGGATGGGGTCATCGGGAAGTCATACTCCCAATAATATTCGTAAAAGACTTTATCCCGCCAGGGCACTTCTTTTCCTACGAGTAATGGTAGAAAGGAATCCCCGTGCATCTCAGGATTTTTTTCAAGTCCTGCCATCGCCATAACTGTGGGCGCAATATCAATGTTTTGCACAAGGCTGTGTAAAGTTTCACCACCTTCAAATAAATCAGGACAGCGCACTAAGAGCGGCACCTTCGCGGATTCCTCATAAAAATGCCGCTTGTCGATCAAGCCGTGCTCTCCCCAGCTGAAACCGTTGTCGCCCATATAGATCACTACGGTTTCATCCGCAAGACCGCGCGCTTCTAGATACGCCATCACAGTGCCAATACTTTCATCGACTCCCATGAGGGTTTCGCAATAATCGATGACCAAGTCACCCACTGCTCCGTTGCCATGATACATGTAATCCACACCGTGCCAGCTGTGGCGCTGCTCCTTGACCCACTCCGGCCAGAGTAAATCTTTATAGCTACCATCTTGGGTTTGTGAGTAGGTCGCCGGTAATTCGTAGTCTACTCCCGCATACATCCCCGCATGACGGGCTGCCTGCTTGAATTCTGAGTGTACCGCCTTGTGCGATAGATACACGAAAAAGGGCTGATCCGATTCTATTTGCTCCATCCATTCCACCGCATGCTCCGTTAGTAGATCAGATGTATACACGGTATCCTCATAACTGGTATGCTCCCCATTGATGTTGAGTGTCACCCCAGTGTAGACGCCCTGTCCTTTAAAAGATTCCCAATGATGGAAGCCAGGCTGCGGGTCGTCTGACTCGTCACCCATGTGCCATTTACCAAAAAACGCAGTCTGATAGCCCGCTTGCTGCAGGTATTCTGGGAAATAAGTCAGGTTGCCCGGATTTGGAGCCTGATTGTCTACAATGGTATGCGTATGGGCGTAGAGACCCGTTAAGATCGAGGCGCGACTCGGGGAACAGAGGGAGGTGGTCACGTAGGCTTGGTCGAAATACACTCCCCGCTCTGCCATATTATCCATGTGTGGCGTCTTCAGCCAAGGCAGTTTGCCGGTAAATCCCATGAAATCGAAACGGTGATCATCGCTTAAGATAAAAACGACATTACGCTTCATTGCTTGAGTGGTGCCAGCGTAGCTGGGCAACATGGTTACCAGTAATAGGAGGGAAATAAACTGAGTCTTCATTGGGTGGTTAGTTTCTAAAATATGCTCTCAAGCAATAAAAATACTTAGCCCCTACGAATGCTAGACAGAAAGACGTTTCAATCAAAAAGTGCACACAATTGCAATTATTCTTCAATATCTCTGAACATTCTGAATGTAATATTTAAGCGATCATAAAATCCATAATTCACTAATAAAGAGTTAATTATGGAATTTAAGCTAGGGAGTATTAAGAATCTGAATTATTTAGTGCATTAATGTGCAAAAAAGCTTGCAGCGGGTGGAAAATACTATCTATATATAACTATTAACTTATTTTAACTGATGATACCTAGTATTTTTAGTTCACAATTACCCAACCCTAACAGAAACCTACACAACATGAAATCCAATCTACTTAAACTATCCCTTGCTGCTGCAGCATTAGCATTTTCAATCTCGCCATCTAGTGCGCAAGTAATCGACGGCAGCACAGCCTACATGGGGTTCGCGCAATTTTTAGTATCCGAGGCCGGAAATAATAACAGTAATGTTGGTGAAGTAACCCCTGATGTAGATGGTGGTGGTTTTCTTTCTGGCGCCGTTGGTGCTACCGCCTCTGGTAATGGTTATGGTGGTTATGGTAAGTTCGCTAACGCCATTACTGGTTTTAACGATGGCACATTTGGTAGTTCGACGGACGTCGATGTCACTGGCATTGGTGGCAGCAGCGCGATGAAGTTCAAAACAGGAGATAACCGATATCGCGCTGATTTCTTGATCAAAAACTTGAGCCTAACAGCTGACTTCATTTTAGACAGTATTCACTTCGATAGCAGAGTTCCTGATGCAACCGCTAACAACGCATTCACCATTCAGTATCTTGCTAACAATGGTAGCGGTACTGCCCTTAGCCAATTACAAAACATCGGGACAAATGCTTTGGTCTCAAATCTAGCTTACATTGCTGGATCATCTGCTACAGAAGGTGTAAGTTCAGCAGTTGGTATAGTTGCACATGATGTTCCCATTGCCGCTCAACTTGCTGGGAATGGTGCAGGTGTAAAACTTGCTGCTGGTGATCAGGCATCCTTCCGGATTTCATGGATAGGTTCTTCTAACGTTAACAAGCAGAATCAAATGGACAATCTCGCCATCTCAGGAGTATTCGCAACATCACCAGTCCCAGAGCCTAGCTCCTATGCTTTACTTGCTGGCCTATTCGCCTGCACTTTCATGATGATTCGCCGTCGTGCAGTAAGCTAGACTAAGCACCATTTTTCGAAAAGCCTCCCAAGGGAGGCTTTTTTTGTGCCTGATGACAAGGGACCGCTAATTTCCAAAGGGCTATGCCCTGCCCTGCTTAGTGCATCACTCTCGGGCTAGATCCTTGCGGACCTAGCTTGAAGGATGAGACTACACTTCGGCTGTAATTCGAGCATCGCTGTCGCCCGCTAAGACCTTACCGTTCAAATAAACATGCTGGGTAGCGCTGAAACGGTTGTCTAACAAATCATGCAGCCGTCTGGCGGCTTGATAACCAACCTCACGATAAGGTATTTGAATCGTAGTCAAATCGAATTGGCCAGCTGCATTCGGGATGCCATCAAAACCTGTAATGGAATAATCTTTACCAACAACCAAGCCATACTGAGTAAATACAGATATAAAGTCATAGGCAATATGATCCGCTGGACAGATCCATGCAGTCACTCCATCCCTAGTCTGCTGCATCGCCTTTCGGTAGCTTTCATCCAAGGAGTAAGTATCTTTTTTATACAGGTTTAAAACATCTTCTGGGCGAAATTGAAGTCCAGCACGGGTTAATTTTTCAACAAAAGCACTGAAGCGACGATAGACCCAGAGGGGCTCGACTGAGTAACGCCTTGAGAAAAAGCCAATACGGCGATGTCCCTCATCGATCAGTCTTTGCATTAGATGAGATACCCCGCGGTGATGGTCCACATCAATACAGTCCAGATCTTGGGCACCGAATTGTTCGACCAGAGACACGCAAGGGAATTGGCGCATGAGCCCATTAATGACCTTAGCTGGGAATGGATAAACAAGAAGGACCCCGTCCCAAAGTGGTTTCTTATCTTTGAGAAGCTTTTTGTAAGTGCCCTCATCAAGATTATCTTCCTTGGGATCAATGATGTGAATATCAAGCTGTAGCTTGTTCAGCTGCGCATATTCAGAAATCCCCGGTAATAGCTGATAGCCAGGGCTCTCATACTCAGTGCTATTATATTCGTCCAAATCACTACAAATCAGCACTGCTAAGGTTCGCTGATTTGAGCTGCTCCCCTTTTTACCACTCTTTCTCGGCTCCAGATAATTATAACCTAACCTAGATGCCAGCGCGAAGACTGCCGCACGAGTATCTGGGTTGATCCCAGCATGGTTAGTAAAGCATCGAGAAACAGTGGTTCGGGAGATACCAAGCTTATCTGCGAGTAATTGTTGGTTCACCTCCATGGAATACTACGTGTTTGTAAAAATAGATTTATTGTCGAGCTAATCATTAGTTAATATCTAAGAAAGGCTTTATACCAGCATTGCAATCAATTTAATTGTAAGTGAAGTTGAACAATAATTTGTGCATTTCAAGAAGCAGCTAGCAACTGCTACGCCCGAATTAGGATTCGTAACTAAATGATTGGTGAAAATCGTAAATTTCACAGCGCGCAATGTATTAAGTTCGATCTTGATGCGACGTTAATTGACACTCATCTGAGACCTCCAAATTCGATTACGCTCATTCTGGTTACATTTGAAACTCGCATCATTATGCACTCTGCGCGACTAGACGCACAATCAAAACCCGTCGTACACATCTCAGGTAAGCACAGTAAATCGGCTCCTAAGGCGTCCGCCTGTGCACACAGATCAGAGATTCTTACTAAATTAACAGTAGCGTCGCCGCGTGTGACTGCAAACTGTGCAATAGCAATTTTCATCTATTGGCGTGAATAAATCAGAATTTTAATATTCTGTCGGATAGAATTTGAAAAATGGATCCATGCTTCACTCGTCGAGTCACGTAGGAAAAATAGCTTCGACTACATTCTAGTAAACTGAGCACTGAACGTTCGACGTGCCTGCATCTTCCTCTCTGTAATTCACAAGCGAGTAAACAAACAAGTCTTCCACCCTCTTTCGCGCCCAAAGGGTCTTGCGGAGGAAATTGAGGCTAGATTTAATCGAAGGGTCGTGAGTAAAGCAGCGAACATCAATCCGCTCGGCCAACCCCTCTCAGCCATAGAAATCTTGCAAGCTAAGCAAGATCTTCTCAAGCACCATCCCGTGGAGCGGGTGGTTGATTTTTCCTTCAGCCATATTGCTAGGATTACTCAGAGCCTTAGAAGCTCACACATCATCGCAAGTAACTTCCCCCAGCCCTTTATGGGACATTTCCTCAATCTACTATCACTTTTGTTCTGTAAAACTTCTGATTAGCCACAGAGTCTGCGTAAGGACTGGTATTTCCCAAAGTAGTCCATGTGTTCAAGTCAGTAGACGACTGTAGGAATACATAATCATTATTTTCCCAAAATAAATTAACGAAGTTATTCGTCCTATTTAGCAATGGAACACTCGGATAATGTGTCGTCATTTCGACGATACTTCCATTTTTTAATTTACCTCTCAAATCGCTTGATACGGTCTCTGCATTCCAGATTGGAGAACCTAGAGAGGTTCCGATACCCTCTAAAAATAAACCCCAGTCGTCATCATTATATCCGCCTCTGCCAGATTTATCCTTCCAGCCCGCAGAACTTAAATTGAAATAAAACATAAACCCATACCGGCTTTGCCCATTATATATCAGGTTGGAAATTTTGTAATAATATTCGCACAAGTTAGAGGCATCTAGTCTTTCATCGAAAACTTCATTGGTATTACGCGGATGCGATTGCCAACCAGTCTCACCAATGACGATTAATTTTTCATCACCGACTGCAGAATATGTTTTTTGGGAAATTTGATTTATTTGATTTCCTACAGAGTGGTTGCTCCCAAATCCAAAGTATCCTCCGTATTCATTTACGTTTATGTAGTCTAGGTCAGAAAAAACATCGCTGAATGCTTGGTTGTTAAGCGTACCCGATAAAAAATTAGCGGTATATAAATAATCAGGATAAGTATTCTTCGCGTAGGTGATCAATGCGCCCAAAGTCTGCGCTGTGACGACTCCTTCGGTTTCGTTGAGAAGACTGACCCCTAGAATTAAATTCTTATAAGGTTCCAATGCTTGGAGCGCCGCATCTATTTTATCAATACAAACATCCGGGCAGAAGTCTCTAGCCAGATACCTTGTTGAACTTTAATTTTACGATTATTATTAGCTATGTTATTATAAATCATAGCTGAATAGCTATTGAAGCCCCAAGTTCTAATCAGGTTGTAACCTAATTCCTCTACTTCATTTAGGGCATCATCTAATCGATCACCGGAATTAATATACTGGTTAAATGATGCGCCATTCTGGCTACTGAAACCAATACCGTAGACTCTTTCAGGCACTGAGCTAAACACTGCTGATGCATTTTCTTTTAAAGTACTGAAGTTATTCTTACCCCAAGAATTAGCCTGTACTTGTGCGCTAATACCTAAGAAGCAAAGAGTTAACATCCATCGCACTGAATTCATAATAATCAATCTGGCATTTTTCGCTACAAGGTCTCGTTACCCATGGTTCCGATCTCCCAGTCATCTGTAAGGAAGGGGAATTCCTAGCATTAATCTTCGCCGTAACGAATTCTATAAAACCGCTTCTTCGCGACATCGCCCTGGTCCTTCTTCTCGATAGTGAGGACTGGCTTTTCCTGATTCGTATTGTCATCATGCGCGGCTTTTATTGTGTATCGAACATTTTCGCCGCCAATGTCGTTAATACTACCAATCTCTGGGCTCACTCTCAAATGCAGATATTTTCCACCGCTGTAAGTCGGATTAGAATTATAAAATTGCCATAAATAATCACTTAATTGGCTCACTGGACTGCTCGTAACCCGCACCGACTGCGTCTCCGAAGCTGTGCCTGCAATGAGGTCATTTAAAAATGCATCCTGTAATTTAACTAGATTAGTGTTGGCCGTAGTATTCTCATGGTAATCGACCAATCCATCTTCATCGGGATCGGTGCCATTAGAATCATAAATCCCTAAAGACCATAAATCTGCATCAAAATCGGTACTTTGATTGAATCGTTCTACCGTAACTGCAAAAGTAGCGCTGTGAATTTGCTCGTCGCTTCCAATATTCGGCAATTCAAAGATGAGGATCGCATTGCGACCACCACTAGGAGCTGAGGTAGTCGATCCTACTGCCAGTGTAGTAGACGATGCATTTATAATACCTGGGGGCGATCCAGATCGGAGCACATGGTCCGCGCTATTACCGATTACAGTTTGAGAGGTCAGCGTCACCGCTGCATCGGATCCTGTACTATTAGTTGTACTGATAGTCACTGCTTCATTGTCTCCTTCAAAGGATCCCTCCTCATTCCAGCTCTGTAAATCAGCACTAGATTCTAATTTAAATGGAGAGCCTTCGCCAGCAGCAAGCGTGAGTGAACCGCCACTATCAGTCATATTATTTTGTAAGATTTTCAAGAAATCCGTATTGTAGCTTTCCTTAATAAGCAGGTCTTCCATCGTGGCTCGGTTCTGCTGATCTATCAGTGCACTAGAATTGATGATATTAGTTATTTCATAAGGATCGGCGGATATGCTCGTATCAAAGAGTTCATTCCAAGAAGCGTTTTCTTGGTAGCGCACAATCTTAAGTCCATCTTCGTGAATTAAAGAAATGTAAGGGCGCACACTTGCCGTTGGAAATTCGGCGTCATGGTTATACTCGATAAATAGTTGATCTCGCCAGTCATTAGGCACTTCACCTCGAATAAATGGTTCAAGGCTGGCTCCTTGCATAGAAGCAGGCACTTCAAGCCCGGCTAAATCTAAAATAGTCGGTGCGATATCTAAGTTGGATACAATTTCATTAACAATTAAGCCATTTGCAGTCTGCACACTCGGATGGCGAATCATGAATGGTAATCGTATACTCTCCTCGTAAGCAGCGCGCTTATCGCTTAAGCCATGTTCACCCCTAAAGAATCCGTTATCGCTAATAAATATAATAGCGGTCTCATCATCTATCCCCGCAGCTTGCACCGCATCTAGAATATTACCTACGCAGCCATCAATCCCCGCAATAGTCTCGCAGTAATTCACATTATTAACGTTACCACTATTCCCTCCATTTGCACCCGGAGCAAACGGAGGGGGTACATCTAGATTCGGAACATTTGCTGATG
>Ga0302126_10002669_pt1 | contig 10049 bp, 8 predicted proteins | sample CB4_20m_MG_FD_203108 | JGI IMG/M metagenome (GOLD analysis project Ga0302126, IMG submission 203108) | Marine microbial communities from Western Arctic Ocean, Canada - CB4_20m | ecosystem: Environmental > Aquatic > Marine > Oceanic | place: Canada: Western Arctic Ocean | collected 2017-09-24 | reverse complement strand
AAATCGGGAGCTGAAACCTTGAAGGTCGCTGTCCAGCCGTCAACCGGAAGGCAAAAACTGACAAGGAAGCGCCCACCTTAGACACAAAAGGCTTAAGAACTCCCCCTTAACCGGCACACGTGGGGCCATTTTTTTAATGGTGTTCAGTAAAAAACGGCAGCAGTGCATCCCGCACTGCTGCCGTTTTTATGTGAATAGATCGGTAGATTTTCTGGGTGAAGCTGACGAAAAAACGCCCTTCCCAGCAGGATTTAACTCGAATCTCTAGCGCTGAGGATGTCAGCCGCAGTTTGCTTGCCTGAGACGACGGCGCCCTCGATCGAGGCACTGCTCAGATAGTCGCCACAGACCCATACGCCCGCATGGTTGATGCTGGTCGGGGCAGAGCGGTTTGGTAGCTGCTCCGGCAAGCCGCGGCGGGTGTGGTCGGTACGTAAGTGCCGCCAGCTACTGGCTTCTGGGCCGAACCATTCGAGCAGCTCTGAGCGCACCTGTTCAACGAGGCCATCTGCCTCGACCAAGCCGAGCACCGATACCGACAGCAGTGACTGACCCTCAGGCGCATAGCAGGGCGCAGCGTCGCTGATCACGCACACATTGTTGACCGTGCCAGACCCAGATCCGTTGAGGCAAATAATGGCTTCGCTGATCGGCGAACGATCCGCGGCAAAATAGAGCGTGGTAACTGAGCGCCACTCAGGTGCCGAACCCTCGAGGCCGGGGAGCAGGGCGTGCGCAGCCGAGCCGTCGGTCGCCACCACCGTGGCGCAACCCTGAATGCGTTCGCCACTTTCGAGGGTGATGGAGTCGGTGCCGACTGCTTGGACCGCTTGATTCAGCTGAATACTGCCATCTGGCAGTCGGGCGGCCAGTTGTTTGGGGATTTCCCCCATACCATTGGCAGGAACAGTGGCGCTGCCATGGCCGAAGAGTTTAAAGGTAAATTCGAACATCCGGCTGGAGGTGCGCAGTTCGCGCTCCAAAAAAATGCCTCCGTAGAAGGAGCGAAAAAAACGGTCGATGATCGATTCTGAAAAGCCGCAGTCGCGCAAGTAGGCCTCCGTCGAGCGATCCTCACGCGCAGCAATCGCCTCGAACGAGCTATTCAGGATTTTCATTCGCATCAGGCCCACCCGTAGTTTATCGACCAGACTGCCGACTGGTGCAGTCACGCTGCTCCAGGCACTCGCAGGTCGCCGAAATACATCCATTAGGCGATGCATGCGTCTGTGGCGATAAATCAGCGCACCTGGTTCGAACGCTTTTAGGTCGAGCGCCTCGAGATCGAGCAATTTGCCAGTCTCGGGATAGCGATCGAGATAGACTTGAAAGCCGTGATCCAATAGAAAACCATCGACTTTATCAGTGCGTACGCGTCCGCCCACAGCATCACTGGCTTCAAAAATACGTACCTGCCGCCCAGCTCGGTGGAGTTGTACGGCGCAGGCTAGGCCTGCCATGCCGGCACCCACAATCAGAACCGGCGGTGTTGCAGCAGAGGCCACCCGATTAGTAGGCCTTCATCGCTGCTTGGAACTCGTCTGTCCAAGGCGTCGGTTGATGTGTTTTACTAGACAGCTTGCACACTGTGCGGTTGCCATCGCAATAAACAACGCTGCTGTCCTGTGGGTGGCGAACGGTGAAGCGCATCGTTACGCCGCTGCTACGCACACGCTCGATCTGGTAGTCCACCGCGATCGGTCCTGGCACAGTAAACGCTTGCCGAAAACGTGCCTCAACGTTGTGCACGACCACGAAAATATCTTCGTCTCGCTCGCTATTAAAATCCGCAACCCCCAGTAATTCTTGAAAGAACTGTTGCTGAGCCCGTTCCAGATGTAGCAAGTAGCGCGTATGGTGAAGCATGCCCAAGCCGTCGAGCTCGTCGAAAAAAACTTCTGTTTGGTAGGTAAAGGTTGAATTCATAAGTGAGTAGTGTTGTCGCTGAATAAAGGATACCACAGGCACGGATTCTTCAAGCATCCATTCTAATTTTATCAATCGCCGCATCAAGCGAGGCTCGATGCATGGCACTTTTTCGGCTGCGGAATAACTTATTTACATCGAGCTGCATTTGCACAATTCCTGTTGTGCGTTATCACGAGGGCCAAGATATTGTACATGTAGGATTTTAGAGTGAACCTCACTCGTTTCAGCTCCCATCCTCTGAAGCTAAGATGCAACTGTCCGAATAGGAATTCCCTTGATTAGCAGATTTCATTTCAAGTATATTAAACTTGGTTTTTTTTGGTTCTTTTCGGTTTATGGTTTGTTCGTTAGCAATCTTCGCGCCTCCCACAGGGAAATAAAATAAACTACTTTTTACTTGTGCAACAATTCTCATAGGATTGTTGCGTTTTTTTAATGAAACTTTTATGGAAACCGTACTTAACCGAATCGAATCTGTTGCGACACGCGCGCCTGAACGCATTGCCTTTCGCCATGTCCACTCCAATGGTGAAGCAGACGTATTGAGTTATAGCGATCTACGCAGCGCAATCGTGCGAAAGGCACGTGCGGTACGAAGGGTTGTGCTAGTTGGTGAGCGTGTTTTGATTTCAGATTCGTCACCATTGGAGTTTATTACCGCCTTTTTAGGCGTGATGCTGGTAGGCGGCATCCCGGTGCCTTGTCCGCCGCCTCGTTTTAAATCTGGTGAGCGCCGGATGCGCAGCGTGATCGCATCGTGCGGACCAGTTGCTTATTTTGATGATGGCAATCAAGCCGCGACTGTTTTTTCTGAACTGACGCCGATTCGAGTTAACGCTGGTGACGAGGACAAAGCGCTCGATTTCTCTTTAGAATGCACTGTGCAAAAGGATCAGTTGGCATTTTTGCAATATACCTCTGGGTCTACTGAGGATCCGCGCGGTGTGATGATTTCGCACGGAAATCTGCATTCGATGTCAGCTGTGTTGAGTCGTTTTGGGGAGGATTGCATTGAGCCGAGCTATCTCTGTTGCTTACCGCTGTTTCATGACATGGGGATAATTGGCGTGGCTTTGCAGGCCTTGTGGTTGAAGGGGAGCGCGACTATTTTACGGCCGGAGACGTTTTTGAAGCGCCCCGAACTAGCGTTACAATGTATCGAGAAGTATTCGATAGATTTTGGAGGTGGTCCGCCTTTCTTTTTTGAAACACTGGCTGGGTTGCCTCAAGAGGTTTTGGATTCAGTCAGTTTGAGTTCGTGGAAAGTTGCTTTTGTGGGGGCAGAAATGATTTCTGCTAAGCTATTACGCCAGTTCTCTAAGCGATTTAAGCAGACTGGAATGAGTCCAACTGCCTTGTCTCCTGGTTATGGGCTGGCTGAGGCCACACTGCTCGTCACCGGGATTATGGCTAATGAGCGTTTTCCTACAGTCCATATCGAAGATGGCCGAGAGCGAGTAATCTGCGGTCAGCCATTGTTGGGCGGACGCGTTTGTATCGTGCAGCCGGATGCTACAGAGTTGGCCATCGATGGAGCGGTTGGCGAGATCTACGTGCAGGGCGATTTTGTAGCACTAGGCTATTGGGGCAATGACTCGGCCACCGAGGAGACTTTTAGAGCAACTATTGACGGCATGGATGGTGATTGGCTGCGCACCGGAGACCTTGGCTTGATGACCGATGTTGGATTGGCTCCTGTCGGGCGTAAAAAGGAGTTGTTAATTGTCCGTGGAGTAAATTATTACCCGCAGGATATAGAATTGGTGGCCCTTGCTTTATTGCCGAGCGGCGCGCGCGTGGGATCGGTGCAGTATGAAAACCTCGACGGCGAGGATATTTTCGCTGTTGCCATTGAATTGCCGCGAGGCGCTCAGAGCGGCTTTGATGTCAAGTCTCTGGCGAAAATTGCAGTTGCGATCGAAACAGAATTAGGATGCCTGCCGAAGCAAATCGTGGTGGTGGACAATGACAAGCTGCCGACGACGACTAGTGGAAAGTTGCAGCGTCGTTTGCTAGCCGATCGTTTGAGTACAAACGCCTTATCAGTGCTTCATCAGTGGGAGTTGAATAAGAATGGCGATGTAGCTGCGGCCAAGGATAGCCGTCTAGAGACTGAAGCGGAGTTGAAGGCTTATATACTGGAGTGGGTCGCGCATCATCTGCAGACCGATTTAGGTGAAGTCAGTGACGATGCGACATTAATCGACTTAGGGTTAGATTCATCGTTGATGCTGACTCTAATGCTTGATTTAGAAAAGCGCTTGGGGATTCGCTTAGCTGATTCACTGATGATACAAAATCCAAATATCGCAGTATTTTCGCGCTTAGTATTTAAGATGTCACAAAGTGGAGGCAGTGGACGTTGAGAGCTGATATATACAATCCGCTCGCAGACGGCTTTGTTCATCGCGCTTATGAGGTCTACACCACCTTGAGGCGCGATGATCCGCTTCACCGCACCGAGCTGGGCAATATTATGGTCACTCGGCATGCGGATGTTCGTACAGCACTGTCGCATAAAGGAGCTCGCAATGTAGACCTCTCTGCTACGCCGCGTATAAAAACTGGACATCCCGATGGGTTTCATACGCTTAAAAAGGCGCTTAAGGAATTCCTTATTCTGATTAACGGCGATGATCATCAACGCCTGCGCAAGCATTTTGCCCGGTTAATGGATTCTCAGGTGGTTGCCGCGGCGATGAACTCTTTCCAGCAAACTCTCCATACGCGTTCTCAGTTGTTAGCCCAGGCTGACAGTATTGATCTGCAACTGGACTTTGCAGTTCCAGTTGCGACTAGTTTTACGATGGGGTTGATGGGGTTTCCACAGCGCGATTCAATTTGGGTGGGTAAAATGGTACGCTCCATGGCACGTGTGATTGATACCTTCGTTTCGATCAATGAATATGCAGAAATTGAGAAAGACGTTGAGTCGATGGCGGATTACATCGACGAGATTATCGTGCAGAAGCGTATACAGCCAGATGGCAGTTTGATTTCCAACGCGGCCGGATTGATCGATGAGTTACCGCAAGAGGATCATGCGGGAATTATTTCTAACCTTATCCTAGTTACGCTTGCCAGCTCTGCGACGATGACGGACACCATCGGCACGACATCGCTTGCGCTGTTGAGTCATAAAGATCAGCTGTCGCTTCTTAGCCATTCACCTGAAAATATGGCACGTGCAGCCGATGAGCTGATACGTTACCATTCTCCTGTCGAGATTATCAATCGATATGCCTTTGAGGATATTGAGCTAGACAGTGGCGTTATTCCGAAAGGCTCGTTGTATTGCTGTGTCCTCGGTTCTGCGAATCGTGATGAGTCGGTATTTGAAAATGCCGCAGAATTGGATCTTTCGCGGCCAAAGAATCCACATCTTGGCTTTGCTTTTGGGCCGCATACTTGCATCGGCAATCATGCTGCGAAATATGAGCTGATGGCCACCTTGGAAGTGCTGTCCCAGCACCTACCTGATTTTCGCATGGCGAACGATCGCGCCGAGTGGCGTCAGTCTAGTGTATTTAGAGGGCTGGAGCACTTGGAAGTCGTAAGGATTTAACTAGCAGATGGCTGGAGCTAAGCTCTTTGAAATGATAGCGCTTTGCAAAGTTTACCATTATGGGTGAGCTCTTGGGGTTGGTTTCAAATTTATAATATTCAGCACCCGCATCTATTAGATGCTGTAACAGCGCTTGAGTGATGTACGTGCTAGCCCATGTGATCTGGTATTCTGGATCGATCACGGAAGCGCTCACGTAGAATCCTTTTCCATCGGGGAGGGCCCGTATCAAGGTGGCGGCGGCGATAACACTGTCGATCTTTAGGACGATAGAACGTTGCTGGTCTATGCCGGATAGTGGGCTATGATCCATTTCTGTCCGGGCGCTGCCTAGGCCCGTGGCAATTAAAGAGCCAACAGCCTCTGCGGAGGCTTCGGCAAAAGGGACGACTTTTGCCCCGCTGGGTATGTCGCCGCGTGCTTCGAGTGCTACGATCAGTCTGGCCTGGTCATCGTAGATTGTTCTGATCTTGTCCTTGCCTCGAAGCTCGAAGGTAAGAAGTTGTTCTTTGGCTTCGTAGCCATGCGCACTGAGTCGCTTATAATCTTCAGAATCTTCCTGTCGTGCGCCCCACGCGCCTATATTTAAATAGCCAAGCCGCATTGCGAGGTAGTCGAGCTGCTCCAAGAAAGATTGCACATAGGACTGGCTTTGCTGGGTGAGGAATTGAAATTGGAACAGCCCGGTGCCTTCGCTGGTTGGCTCGCTATGCAGGATGAGCGCAGCGATCGGCTGTCGGGTTTTTGCGTCTAACGCAATCCTCGCAACCGTGCGATCCATGTCGATTGAGCCCTGTGGAAATGCCCTAAATAACAAAGGGACGTTGCTTGGGGTCACTCGGCTGAGAATGACGAGCTGCTCTGTTTGACTCATTACTGATGTGGATGTATTTATCGGGTGCCGACTAGTGGCGGTTTCGATATAAGCTGGGATCAATACACGCACGCATTGCATCGAGCTGCTCATTGTCCAGTTCAAGGAAGGTGGCTATCTGCTTGAGGATTTCTGCAGGTGTTTCGATTAACTCGCGGTACTCAATGAAGAGGGGCTCAAGGGTGGGGGTTTCCTTTAAGAAATTTAAGCTCCAATTGGCGTGCTTATTGAGGATCTTTAGATAGCGCTCTCGGTCTACTTCGGGGGCCTTTCCTGTGAGTCGAATCACCATTTTATTTTGCGAATCCGCGATCTCTTGTGAGTCCCGTTTGATGTAGATCACCTTGGCTGGAACTTCGAATTTCAAATGCACCAACAGGCCTGAGATGACTTTGACTGCCTTACCGTCCATTTGGTCTAGTAGTTCCGAGCGTGTTGCCAACTGAGTGATGGGCTTGTATTCAAGGTAGCCCTTGGGGTTGTCTTGGTCAGCTGGTCGTTCGGCATCGGTCAGAAGCTCTAGCCCCGCAGCATCTAACATTTGCATCACCAGCGATGTGCCTGACCTTGGCATGCCTGAGACGATCACGCTCGGTTGCGCCTTTGAGCGCTGGTGTTTTGCCAGTAGCCTTGTCGATTCTGCTGTCGGAGCCTCGGTCGGTTCGTCTAATTCAGATTCTAGTTCCTTGCGCATCGCTTTGAATTTGTTTCTGAGGTCCTGGCGCTTGTGCTTCTGTTCTTGGCGCCAGAATTGGGCATTTTCGATGACGGATTCATGGAGTTGGGCTTTGCCAGCACAGCCTTTTTTCTGGTAGAGGCGTTTGAGGTAGCGATGGGCGGTATAGTGCATCGGCTTCATCGCCAATACTTGTTCAAAGGCGGTGATGGCTTCGTCTGGTTTGCCCTGATGTGCGAGTGCTTTGCCGAGCATTAAGTGGGCTGCGACATTGGCGCACTGGATGTTCAGCGCAGTAAATGCCAATTGAGTGGCCTCGCTGTATTGCCCTATGCGGAATTGTATTTCGGCCAAGCCTAAGACGCCGGCGGGATTTTCAGCCATTTTTACCCGCGCGAGTTCGAAGAATGTGGCCGCTATCTCGAGGTCTTTCAGCTGCAGCGCGCACTGGCCGGCGTATACAAACAAGACTGGGTCTGCTGATTTCATCTCTTCTAGCTTTGTAAAACATTCAAGTGCCTCAGCGTAGCGTTTGTCATACATTTCGATCAGCCCTTGGAAGAACAGCACGCGCGGTGAGTTGCTAAAGATCGCTCCCATCATCTGTAGCAGTTCTCTGCTTTCCTCCAATAAGCCCAGTGCGAGATAGGATTCCGTTGCCGACAGCGCCATGTCTAGGCGCAGTGGGTTGCGCTCGACGATATCAATCAACAGATCGAGTGCTTGATCGTGACGATCACTGCTCGCGTAAACACGAGCGAGGTTATAGTTATTTACATCGATTAGACTCTGAGTGTATGGGCCGCCCTTCGCGGCAGCAGGGTCGATGTAGCCCAACTGTACAAAGTTATCGAGCAGCGCTTTGCTCTCGTTTTGATCGAGGGTTTGATCGCGCTCGCATTCGAAAAAGTTGCCTGGTTCTTGTTCCCATGAATCGATCGGTGGGATTGGTGATGGCATGTTCATGACCTCCAACAGGGTGCGCCCTGGCATGTCGCGCCCTGCAGGTAGATTGAGGGCATTGAGGATTGTGGGGGCGATATCGAGTAAGTTCGCGCCGATGGGATTACTACCAGCTTTGAAGGCAGGTCCAGAGGCCACAAAGATACCAAATTGGCTGTGATCGCGGTCGAGTATCAAGCGATTGCTATCACTTGGCTTGACGCGGCGGTGATCGTTGTAGAAACCATGGTCAGAGACTAACACGATATTGGCCTCGGGGCCTGCAAGAGCCATCAATCGGCCAAGCATTAGATCACTGAAGCGGTAGGCACTGTTAACCACATCGTTATACATGCGGTATTCAAAATCACCCACAAACTCTTGTTGTGGCGGGTGATAATGCATGAAGGCGTGGCCGACATGGTCTAAAAAAGGATAGTAACTCGCAAGCACGTCCCATTCTTCATTTTCAGCTATCCATGTCGTGGCATTGTGTACGGTGATGGATTCGGCGAGCACATTTGCCAGCGTAGTGAGCCTGTGTTTCTTGGATTGGTCTATTTCATCAAAATGTGGGACGAATAGGCGGATAAATTCACTATCGATTTCACTGCCGTTAAAGATCCAATCTTGCAGGTTTTTTGCGTAGTCCTGTGGGTGGACGCAGTGTGGGGGCAGTGTCTGCTGGTTTTGGGTTCGCACTGCCGCGGATACGAGATCGGAGATCGCAATCCCATTGACTGGTTCAGGCGGATGAGAGCAGAACCAGTTGACCACGTGTGATTTAAGTCCGCGGTTAGAGGCAATGTTCCACAAGGCACGCGCGGTGCGATCCGTGCTGCCATAGGGGCGTGGCAAACCAGTTTTAGAGTCAACTGTGGTAAACCCGTGGATGCCATGCCGATCCGCAAGCTGCCCCGTGCTAATCGTGGCCCATAGCATCGGTGAGAGCACGGGAGATAAAGTCGAGAGCGGGCCGTGTGTGCCGCGATCCATGAGCTGCTGTAAATACGGCAGCTCGCCGGCTTCGAGCAGTGGATTGATGGTTGCCCAGTCAGCTGCGTCCCAGCCGATGAGGAGTAGTTTCGGCGGTTTTACCATTGCGAGGCGTTGTTGAACGCCGCAGAGCTAGGCGACATTTCGCTTGCGCTTGCGTAGCGCTGCGACGCCCATTGCGCCGAGCCCCAGCAGCAGCGCGCTCTGTTTGACCTCAGGTATTGTGCCCACTGCCCCGTATTCAATCGCAGTGTCGGGTGTCGTTTCAAGGCCAAAACCATGTATCGTAAAGTTTGTGCCAGATAATGTAATATCAGCCCAGCCATAGCGGTATTCGCCTTCAGTGCCCGTGTCGAAACGTAGCGCTAGTGAACCGCGTCCACTCGCAGCACCGGCTAGTGGTCCATTCTCGGAAGCGTCTGCACCTGGGTCGTCACTATATTCATAGCTACGGATTAGTTTTTCGTCAGTAAACAATGTACTTGGCCCAATGGTGGTGGAGCCCGACACTAATGCTAGTTTAGGCGTCCCTTTTGATTGGCTTGCATATCCACTATAACTATTTGGCACAAACACTCCATTCGATGTACTGCTGGCGGAGCGCTTTAAAAAGAAGCCATGGTCGGCACTGATCGCACCGAAGCCACCCTTGGATGGTGTATAATCCCCCTGCAGGTTAAAACCGAAAGCATAAACCTGTGTTCCGGATTTATCTGACACCGCGCGAACTTCAAGACCTTCCCCAAAAGTAGAGCCTACGACGAGTGCATCCAACTGGGATGTTGTAAATGCCACGGACGTAAGCCCTAAGGCAACTTTGTTGTAACACTTTTTATTGTAAGATGACATAACTATTCTTAATCTAATGCTTTTGTTCCGTGGTCAACAGTTTAAAGTTTTTTTTATGTGAGTTACTGGCGTGTACCCGCGCTGCGGCTAGGACGTCCCTGCTACGCGGTTGGTATGTTTTAAAAACGGCTGACTACAGCTGCCGTCGTATCACAGTCGCGCAGACGCCGAAGGTTTGAAGTCTGTCAGTAAGGATCGCGCCTTGGTTACGTTTCCTT
>Ga0302126_10002668_pt1 | contig 10054 bp, 5 predicted proteins | sample CB4_20m_MG_FD_203108 | JGI IMG/M metagenome (GOLD analysis project Ga0302126, IMG submission 203108) | Marine microbial communities from Western Arctic Ocean, Canada - CB4_20m | ecosystem: Environmental > Aquatic > Marine > Oceanic | place: Canada: Western Arctic Ocean | collected 2017-09-24 | reverse complement strand
ATTCCAACAGAACGATACACATTCGCAAAAAACAATGTTACGCTCTCTGTCACCGAAGATAAAGTAGGTTCTCAAAATGCAATAGTTAATGAAATATTTAATCCTTCATCTGAGTCCATTACGGGTGTAGATACTGATAATGTTGCATTAAGTGGTTACTCGGAGGCGGACCGAACAGAAAGTAACTATGATGGAATAAAAACAATTCGCATTAGGTTCCTAAAAGAGAATGTTCAACTTTCAAGGTCCGTTGACAATCAGTCCCCCTTGAAGACGGAGGTTCGCGAATACTTTAAGCCTGATAGTTCTAAGGAAACCTTAGCTGGATACTCTTTGGTAAACAAGCAGGAATCCAACGTAGATGGGATACCGACCGAAAGATATACCTTTGCTAAAGATGGAGTTCTTATGTCTGAGACGGAAAGGCTGGTGAGCAGTCAGCTGGCTATTGTCCAAGAGGTCTTTAATGGCGTTCCCAATACCCCTGCTGGTTACTCTGTAGCATTAAAAGAAACAAGCGAGGCGGTTGGTCTTCCTACGCAACGATATACTTTTCTAAAGGAAGACGTAGTTCTTTCTGTCTCCGAGGAAAAGGTGGGCAGCCAACTTGCCATAACAGAAGAGTGGTTCAAACCTGTGGCATCGAGGAAAGTAAAGGCGGATTATTCGCTAGCCAGGGAGGATGCATCCGACGTTGGTGGCATTCCCACAGAGCGTTATACATTTTTAAAGCCTAATATACTTTCCGTTCAACAGAATTTCAATAATGGTAAAAAACTTGTTTCTGTTCAAGCATTTAGCAAGACATCCTCAGAAGTAACCATTGCGTTAAGTGAAGTGACATCGGACCATGAGTTAATTTCTCAACGGGAAAGTGATTTTGCTGGCATAAAAACATCTACATTTGAGTATCAGCTTGATGAATCATTTATTCAAGACCGTGAGTTAAATGGATTAAATAGAATTAGGTTAATTGAACTTAGTGCTTCAGATTTTTCTGCACAAACAATTGGTTCCGTTTCTTCGACTGCACCTACGTCGAGCTTGTTTCTTGGTTCTCAAATTATTGATAACGGAGGAACCATTAAAACACGTCAATCTACTTGGCTAGAAGCGGGAACGCTAAGTGTGTCTATTAAGAACTTAGCCGAAGGCGTAAAACAAGTAACAACCGTCTTTCTCGTAACAGAAGGAACTACTGTTGGCCCCGTCACCTCTCGTAACACAAGTAACTTTGAGGGACTTAAAACCATTTCCGTTACTACAATGCAAGACAAAAGCGGAAATGCACTAGGAGCAAATGGCAGTACCCCCGTTTGTAGTTTTGATGTATTTTCTAACTTTACTTATCCTGGTTTATTTGACGTTAGCCTTACCTCTAGCGGTAGGGTTGGAAATGTTGAAATTGAACTTACAAAGGCTCCTGCCCAATCAAAAGTTCAGTCCAAGGTTTTTGTATTTTTTACAACAACCAGCACCATTCAATCCAGTGATTATACTTATGAGTCAGCGGCTGGATTGTGGGCACCAAATGACTGGGGGGCAGTAACGGTAAATGCTGCAGGAGCAAACAGTGGAATAAGGTTTAATGCCTCGAAAGCTCTTAGGGGATACAGAACCGATAGTTCTAATTCTTCATTAACCGTATCTGCTAGCTTTGGTTTATCTGCTTTTTTTAATTTCCAAGGAAGTCAAAAGTTATCCGACTTCAATAGCATTCCTTTTAGTACAACAATAAACCCTGGTCCCGTTACCCCAGTTGGGTCAAAGTGGGTTCTAGACGTAAAATTAACAGCCGCCTTTGACGATACAAGCGGAACCACTTACTACAAAAAAACTATTATTGTTACAGACGCTATACCCGCACAAGTTAGTGGAGTTGGAGGACCATACTAATGGCCGATCGGGACGAACAAGATAAAAAGAACAAAGAAAGCCTTGATAGACAAAGGGCCACAAGGGAGCGTCGTGCCGAAGAAAAAAGAGTTGAGGACCTAAAAAAACAAGCACTTGATCAGACTAGCGGCACGAAAGAAGGAAAAGAAGTTCAGTCTGCCGACAGCGCGGAACAAAGAGCCGCAGATAGAACAAGTAGGTTGCAGGAGTCAAATAGGCGACAGCGTGCCGCGGATACAGAAACATATGGAGAGGGTTCTCAATTACTTGAATCTCAGGAAGGTAACATCTACGACGTAGACACAGGACATTATGACCCTGCCTTTAACAAGGAGGGGACAGATGAAACTATATTTAATGACGGCATTGACCAGTTTGGAAATGAGGACGACGAGGAAGAAGAGACTAGTAATGTAGAATTTAATGGTTCTGTTTTGATATGTATTGACGGCGAACCTTTTTACATAGACATTCCTTACGACTCTGATACTGGTGTGTATCCATCAAGCGACGGAGCCAACTTCCCAATAACTGCTCCATAGTAATGCCAACCGCAACTTCATTTGCAGCACTGGGAAAGGGTAACGGGTTTCCGTTTTGTGCATCTAAAATTGATGTTTCTGGATATGACAATTGGATAACTTTGGGTGGGACTGCAAAGGGAAATGATCCAACTGATGGAGAAAAAACAACATCACTCGAAAATGCTATGAAATTATGGTGGAATTATTATTCTGCTACAGGTAGTTTTTCTGCTAGTTTTAGTACCCCTGACGAAAGTGGTTCTGTAACTCATACAGGTAAAGAAGTAATTATAAAAAGAGATGGGGAAGGAGGTGCCTTGGAGCCAGTAAACAGGTCGTGCAAGGGCACTGATCCATCTCCATTTAGAAACGACCAACTTTCTAGTGGATTCTCAGATGAAGATATTGTTGCAGATAATGGTGCTGCTGGATCGATAGGAGCGGGTAGTTTTCAATTTATCCGTAGAATGTATAACGGCACTACATCAGATGAGTCTAATTTTGTAGGATACGGAGTATCCCGTTTATGTATTTCTTCTGTAAGAGCATTTACTATAGGAGGAAGCTCTTCTGTTAGCGTTGAGATTACTGTTGGTTCATTTCTGGACGAAACTAACTTCACTGGACCTGACCCCAATGTGAGTAATACTTTTTTAGATATAAAGGTTTTTCAAACTAATTTAAATGGTATACCATTTAGGTCAAAAACATATTGTAGTGCTGGCAGTCCTGGTGAGTCAGGATCGGGTACCAGCTTTAGTGTCTCCGCATCAGAACTCTCTGGAACTGCTCAAGCTAGTTTTACTTCCAGTAGCGGTAACAGTTATTCTTCTGCGGCTAGTGCAAGCATTTCTTCAATAGACTTTTACACTTACAGTTAATAACTAACCCTTTATGATATAATACAGCTATGGCAATAGGAGATAAACCAAACCAAAACCTTTTCGGCACAAATTATAACCCCGAAGACGAGGAAGAAAAGAAGGCACGACTTGCGGCACAGGACGTAAGGATGGGGGCAGGCTTTCCTGCCTTAGATTCTAATATAGTTGCACAGGTTCCTGGTATCCAAAACATTAGGAACCCTGGTGCGTTTGACCCAGCAAACATGGGGCTAAATAGACCAATTATGTCAGCTGGAACAGCTGGAAGAGATGAGCGAACAACTCTATCTGAATTTGCAAGTCAAGGTATTTCTAGTGCAGTTGAGGGATTAAGGGATGTTGTTGGAACAGAAAGTGTTTCTATGGACGAATATAGAGCCGCACAAGCCACACAAGCCCCCTCAGCCGCTTCAACTTTTGGAGCAACCCCAGGTGTCACGCCACCCGTCGAAACCCCTTCAGTGGGCGCACAGGAGCAAGTGCAAACAATACAACAGGGAGCACCTGACTCCCCTCAAGCTAACTTTGCTGCACGTATGTCAACAGGCGAAGCTCTTACCCCGCAGGAAGTTCAAGACGCACAAGCATTTGCTGCCTCGATAGGAACAACTTTTGACCCCGCTACTGGATATTCTCGTGAACCGTTTAAAAATGCTCAACAAGCACAGGGGCAAGTTCCAACTGCACCGATGCCAGCTCAAACCTTATCTCAGTTCATGCGCTATGAGGATGCTCCAGGGCAACGTACGGAGCAGTTCGTGGATGCGCAAGGTCGCATGCGCTTTAGACCCACGCAAGAAGACTTACAGCTACAAGGACAAGGTGCGGTTGCACAACCCCCCGCTGCTGCCTTGTCATCCTTTGAACAAGACAGCTTATCTAGACAACAACGAATCGGTGGTACTGGAAGTTACGAGGGTGACAGCGAGGCACGTGAGGCTAGAGTCCGAGCTAGTGACAGGCAACCAGGCGAGAGCCAAGCAGACCGAGATACTCGCATAGCACAAAGTAGAACTACTGGTGGGCAAACAGAGGGTCTTTCCTTTGACGACGCAAGGCGCAGAGCAGAAGGTCAACTAGCCGAGCGGGGAGTAAGAAATCCATCTGCATCTCAGGTTAATGCTTTAGCTAGAGGTATACAAGCAGGAGAGCCAGAACGCCTAGCAGAGCTGGAAACTAAGAGGGCTGTCAATGAAGCAAGGCTTAAAACTGCACAAGCAACATTAGATAGACCAGAGTTTGAAGGCAAGGTTTACACTATTAATGGAGTGACCTTTGCACAAACTAGCAATGGGGGAGCGCAAGTTATTTCTACGGGAACTGAAACCCCTGAGGAGGCTACTGCAAAAATGAAAGACTATGAATTTGCCTTAAAACAAATAGATAAAGCTCGCAAAGCTTACCAAGCAGGTGATATAGATAAAGCTAATGATATTTTTACTGCCGCCGAAATTCAAAAGGATGGATTTGCTACAAATGCAACTGAATACTTTAAGGATTCTATAACACCCCCTGCCTCCAAAGTAACTGATAGTGGGTTGACACAACAACAAGAATCTGGTATTCAAAACGTAATGGCTACAAATAAAATTACGCGCGAAGACGCAATCAAAGCACTAAAAGAAGCTGGTAAACTAAAATAAAATATGGCTATTGACCTATCTGGATTTGACGAAGTGGTCGATAAGCCAAAGGCATTAGACCTTTCTGGCTTTGACGAAGTTGTTGATGAGCCAAGGGCATTAGACCTTTCTGGTTTCGATGCTACTGATTCAGTGCAATCCAGTGCACTGGACTTGTCTGGCTTTGACGAAGAAAAAGAACCTAGTGCTGGTGACATTGTAAAAGGTGTAGGTGTAGAGGTAGGAGCTGGAGTTGGTGGTTCCGTCATTGGTGGTATTATTGGTGGAACATTGGGCTCGGTAATACCTGGTGCTGGCACGGCGGCGGGAGCCGTTATAGGAGCTTCTTTGGGTGGAGCAACAGCTTCGTTCTTTGGTAGTCTACTTGCACAAGACATAGAAGGACAGGAAGATAAGTCTATGGGTCGTGCTTTAGCAGCAGCAGCTATTGGTGCTATCCCTGGTGGCGTAGGCAAGGGCGTAAGGGGAGGCATGACCTTGGGTAAGGTAGCAACTAGAGAAGCCGCTAAAGGGGCTGCATTTGGCGTTACAGACGCTACAGCAAGAGCTGTGATAGATGAAGGCCGTCTGCCCACAGCAGGAGAGCTAGCTCAGTTTGGTGGAGCAGGTGCGTTGTTTGGTGGTGCGTTAGGTGGTGTGACTACTAAGATTGGACAGAAGTTTGCAGGTAAGACACCACAACAAATAGATGATGCTATAGCCAGGGAAGAAATAACGTTTTCAGATTTATCATTCTTTCCTAAGCAAGCCTCAGATGACATAAAGATTGGAGAAGGATTGTTACTAAGAGGCATACAGGAAACTAAGGATGGAGCAAGGAGCAGGGCATCGGCACAAGCCCTAACACAGCCTCAAGCAAACCTTGGAACTATGGGCAAGATACTGGCCTCGGTAGCACCTTCTAAGTTTGTAGGAACAAATGCTCAACAAGCCACCATTGATTTCTCTAGAATTACTAAGACAGCAGAAGAGATTTCTGGTAGAATTGGAGCCAAGACCGCAAGAGCAATAAAGAAAGATCCGTCACTAGAAGCACCTATCAATAAGTTCTTAGATACTGGCGAGATGTCAGATGATGTAGCTAGGGTTCTTGGTCCTGACTTAACAAAGTATAATGAAGCTAGAGTAGCGTTACAGAAGGAAGCTATACAGCTAATTGATGACGGAGCATACAAGTCTTTAGATGACGAGGCTAGAGAGACGCTAAGGAAAACTATCGACGACTCGATGAACTCGAGCCAGCTTTATTCTAGGAGAGAGTATAAGGCTTTCTTAGACCCCAACTACAAGCCCTCTGGAAAGCAAGAACAAGCAGCTCGAAATGAATTAGTAAATTCTTTCATAGCCCAAGGTGATGATAACGCAACTGCATTTGCCAAGGCGAACGACAGGATAGACGACCTAAAGGATGGGTTTGCCTCTACTAAAAAAGAAGACCCAAGGAAGTTCTTTGGTAGTAGCGTAGATTCTGTATTTAAGAAAAAGAAAAACCCAGGTGAAGCAGAAAGAATTTGGCTAGGAGAAGTGCGTGACCCTGTGGAGCGCATGAGAGGAACACTAACTGGTGTTGCTAAGTCGGTAGCAAGAGAAAGAACTAATGTTATTTTAGGAAAAGAACTGCTTGATGCTGGCATAGCCTCTACCTCAAAGGTCGATGACGACATGGTTGAGATTGTGTTGCGAGGAACAGGCAAGGAAGGCTCTGGGTTATACGCATATCCACAAGTTCAAACAGCACTCAATGAATTGTATGTTGGAAATGGCTCCGAGAAGATGGACAATATATTCCTTAATGGTCTACAAGATTTATACAGAGCAGGTGTGGGTTTGTCAAAGGGCGTAAAAGTCTTATTTAATACTGTCGCCTATCCAGTTCAGGCGTATGGTAATACTGCCAACTTGTTGGGCATGGGAATCAATCCTTTTTCTAATGCGCCACGTGGGTTACGACTGGCGTTAGCTGATGTTCCCCTGGTTTCCAGAGCCATGGAGGGGCTAGAAAAAACTCCAAAGGCTCGCAAGGCATTGCTAGACGAACTGGGAGAGATGGCTAAGTATGGTATTAAAAATGCCAACATATTAGAATCAGATATTCGATCAACGCTAGACGCAGGGCCATTCTCCAAGTTGTTACAAAAAGGACTAGACCCAGTTGGTAAAGCATATCAAGTTCCCGATACGTTGGGTAGATATGTAGGTTGGAAAGCCAATCAGAACACAATACGCAAGATGTTCCCCAATGCCAGCGAAGATGTTGTGAAAAAGCAGGCAGCAATGATGATTAACGACACGTATCAGAACTACGATAAGTTGAGTAATGTAGTCCGCACCCTTTCTCGTTGGGGTGTCATGCCACAGTTTGCATCGTTCACGGCTGAGTTTGCTCGTAATCAATACAACCAAGGCAAAATGATCGCTCGTATGATAGCGGGAAACTTTGGGCAAGAGTTTGGAGAACTTGGAACAGCTAATGTAGCTCGCATGAGGGTTGAAGGAACCAAAAGACTTGCCTCTCTACTTGGTGTTTACGGAGCTACCTATGCTGGGATAGAGGGAGTAAAGGCTGCATCTGGAGTAGACAAGAAAAAAGAAGAGGCACTGCGTGACGTTGTATACGCACCTTGGGATAAGAATAGAAACCAATTAGTTAAACTCAACAAGGGAGGACGATCAGGTTGGGTCGCAAACCCTAGTTATGTAGTGCCACACGCTCTTGGTTTGTCTGCATTGCAGGCTGGTTTGAACGGAGACAGCGAACAATCGGTCATTGGACTGATGGCAGAGGAGCTGGTTGGAGACGGTTCTTTCATCTTCCAAGAAGCGTATCAAGCATTAGCCAATAGAAATGAACGAGGCGAACTAATATCGGAACAGGTAGATGAATTAGATCAAGCAAGAGAACGATTGACGTTCTTCTTAACAGAGTCATTCAGACCAGGATTTAGTAGAGAACTGAAGAAACTTCAAAAGGCTCGCCTTGGTAAAGGTGACTTGACCCTCAAAGAAGTGGGAGCCAGACAGCTAGGCGCACGTATCAATCCATTTGATGTGGGCGAAGCTGCTACGTTCACGGTTAGAAATACTAACACTCTCTCCAACAAGGCTAAGTCTCGGTATACTTCTTTGTTGAAATTTGGAGACCCATCTGAGGCAGAGCTGAATGAAGTATACAATAGGTCAAATGAGATATACTCAGATTCTTTTGTTGCTTTGTCTAAGAACAACGAGAGTTTAAGTGCGCTAGGCTACAACGAAAACGAGCGTATACAAATATTAAAAGACGGGGGAATTTCATCCAAGAGAATACTAGAAATACTAACTAACTCTCCGTCCGATTTACCCAGAACTTCAAAGCAATCGACATCTGAAATCTACAACGAGCAGGGTGATACGATGCAACAGAAGCGCAGCAACATAATGAAGTATATTCGAACTGACCCGCAAACTGGCAAGAGGCTGATGAGCATGTGGGTTCGAGAGAAGAAGAATGCCAGCAAGGGATTAAACCAACGGGACATGCTAATGCGCAACATGGATACAGATGAGAAGGTAGATTATCTATCCAAGAACCCTAGCATGATCAATGAGTTTAAACGCAAGAATATGCTGTCCAATGAAGTGCTTCGCGCGTTAAGGATCAAGGGATCAATGTAAAATAGGGTGACCCAGGAATCAGCCCTGAAGCCCCCTAGAAGGGCTTACCATCCCATACCCTACCCCTACCCCTCGGAACAAAAGAAAAGCCCCTCAGGGGCATCTGAGAGGCTTGCTACGTAGTAAAAACTGGGGGTATTTACCGCTATGTTGATGCTACGAAGAAGAAGATCACTGCCATGGTAAAGATGGCTACAACGTGGGGTTCTGGTAGGTATTCCATTTACTCTTCCCTGTAGGCTGTTTTATGTGGGTTAATCATGTGTTCGTCGATAGACTCTGGTTCGAACCCAGCGCAGTAGGCTAGCCCACGACAAGCCTCCGTAAAGTTTGCCATGTGTGGTAATTGAAACTCAATCTCTGCGTGTTCAATGGTGTCGAGGGTTGCCATTGTGTTGGTGTATGTAAGTTTAATCATAGTATTATAGAAACATTGGTTCAAAGAAGGCGACCTTGGAGCTGTGAACAACACCACATCCAACGATTGGTTTGGCGGCATACACTCTGCCGTAGTTCATGGACGGGTGGTCGTGCTCTACGCCACATCCTACTTGCATACCAAAGACACACTCATGTTGGTTGGCGTGATATACGAGGCCAGCCTGGGCGTGCAGGTGTCCTTGGACAAGAGAGTTAAACTCAGCTACAGCATTCTTATACGCTGCCTGTTGTCCACCCTTACCTTTGTCTCCGTGGCGGTAGATGACATCATCAATCATTAGATCGTGGTAGCGAGGGTGGATTGTCCAACCTTCTAGTTGCCACAGGGACTGGAAGTCCTTCATCAGATGCTCTGGTATACCTATGGTCTTAGCCTTACGGGACGGTAGGTCACTATGGTTACCCTTGAGGTAGTCTACTTTAGGGAAGGCTTTGTGTAGCTTTCTAACCTGCTTAAATGCCTCCGCAAACTCATCCTCTGCACTTGGCATGGATGGGTCTTTCTCGTGGTAGGAGATGGAGTTCCAATCTACTAAGTCACCAATGTGAACAACACGGTTACACTTGTGCTTCTTCTCTATCTTCTTTAAGAACTTGATGTAGTCTTTGTGCATCGCTGGGCAATGCGTGTCACCGATAATGAGGACTGTGTTTTTCTTAGTCATAGTATTAGTAGTATTGGTTTGGTTAAGTGAGCTACATGCGCTCGCGGTTTGTGTGGCTAAATGTTCCCATAGGTTCCCATTGCTCCCTGCCCTGTATCACCCACTCTTCTAGGTAGGCAAGGTCATCGGAGTATAGGGGTGGCTCAGAGACGATGGAGGTAAACCCATCAAACTCTAATGAATCATTGGTAATAAACTTGACGATAACATCACAAGACTCGGCCTTGTCGTTGTCCATATTGAGCATGTATGTATAGTTCATAGTGTTGGGTGGCTGGGGACGTAGTCTGTGGCTGGTTCGATTAAACCCTTCTTGGTGCATTTGTATACGGTGCGGCAACACTCGT
>Ga0302126_10002665_pt1 | contig 10063 bp, 9 predicted proteins | sample CB4_20m_MG_FD_203108 | JGI IMG/M metagenome (GOLD analysis project Ga0302126, IMG submission 203108) | Marine microbial communities from Western Arctic Ocean, Canada - CB4_20m | ecosystem: Environmental > Aquatic > Marine > Oceanic | place: Canada: Western Arctic Ocean | collected 2017-09-24 | reverse complement strand
GATGCGTAGGAATTTGAGAAGAATCCGCAAAGGGTTCATCATAGAGGTCTGGCAGATGGGGGATGACGTCGCGCGCATCTGCGTCGGTGACGCGCAGCTTGGTATGCGTTGTGCCCAGGTGACTTGCAACAGCGGCGGCATAGGGGGACTCGTCAAAAGTGGCCTCATCAAACCCGATCGTAAAGGTTTGCACGGGTCGCGCGCTTTGAGCCTGCATCAGCGCCACGATGGCTGAGCTATCCACGCCACCGGACAGAAATGCCCCCAGAGGCACATCCGAGATCATCTGCCTTTGTACCGCCTTGCCAAGCACTTCACCGAGTGCTGCAACAGCATCGCCTTTGTCTTCGATCTGGTTCTGTGCCCCTGTCTCAATCTCTGCGTTCAAGTCCCAATATCGGCGGATGCTAATGCTGCCATGATGCCCGCCAGGGCGGATTGGCTCTTCAGGTGGTGTGGAAGGCGGCGCACCATCGACCGTGAGGATGGTTCCTGGTTCCAGTTTGTAGAGGCCAGGATGAATGCTGCGCGGTGCGGGCACATACATAAAGCGCAGATATTGCGCCAGTGCGTCGCGGCACACATCACGCGGGCAATCAGGATGCGCCCGCAGTGCCTTAAGTTCTGACCCAAACACCAGCGCCTGCCCAGCCCACCCCCAGTAGAGCGGCTTTTCCCCCATCCGGTCACGCGACAGATAGAGCCGCTTTTCTGAGCGATCCCAAAGCGCGAGCGCAAACATGCCTTTTGCGCGCTGAAGCGTCTCGTCGAGCCCCCAATGCGTAATTCCCGTAAGCAGGGTCTCAGTATCGGAGTGCCCGCGCCAATCAGGTGTGGCCCCGTCTACTGCGAGGTCACGACGCATATCGAGGTGGTTGTAAATTTCGCCATTGAAGACGATGACGTGACGCCCACTTTTTGATCGCATGGGCTGCGCGCCTGCGTCGGAAAGATCCAGAATGGAGAGGCGTCGATGCCCAAGCGCCACCTCTCCTTCTCTCCAAAACCCCTCCGCATCCGGCCCGCGATGCACGAGGCTGCGGGTCATCTTTTGCAGGATCGCCGTAATACCGTCAGCATTATTCGACCCAGGCGCAAGCAGGCCCGCTATGCCGCACATATGCGACCCTCGCCGAGGGTGTTTCCGAAACGGACTTCAACGTGAGCCAAATTGCGCTCAATCAAGTCACACCTGAAGGCGAGTGCGCGACAGTTGTTACGCGAAACTGTGAGGAAAAATCTTTGGTGCATATCGATCCAATACTTAGGCTGTGCTGCGTAAGGTCGCCAGCCAATAATCCGCCTATCGCCGCCCTTCTGGTGTGTGCCTAAAGGTGGCAGGAACAGATTTAGGGGGCAGGGCGTCCAAGAATGTCTTCTTGTTCAAGTGTAGGTGGTTTGGGAGGGTGGGAGATTACACCTTATCGGGCATTTGCGGCATGCGCCACGGCCTCAGGGCTATCTGGATGGTCCAAGGATCTTTGCATAAAGCTTGCGATACGCCTCCGTCCCGGCCTGAAGGGAAAACACTTCCTCGGCGGCTTTTCGGCACCGCGACGGTAGGTCGGGATCGGACCGCAGCGCCTTCAGCTCATCGAGCGCCGCCATCATCGCGGCCTGGGATCCGTCCTTGACGACCACCCCGACATTGTATCGACGGATTATGTCAGCCACATCTCCGACACCTTCATTGGCCACGACGGGGAGACCGCACCCGAGAACCTCGGCCATGCGTGTGGGTGAACGCCCAAGCTCCGACACCTCCCCACCCGCATAGAACATTACCGTCAGATCATGGCCGCGCACGGCAGCTGGCATCTCCTCGGATGGGCGCGGGCCGATCGTCAGGCGGTCGCCGAATTTATTCATGGGGTCGAGTGCTACGCGAACACGGTCTGCATCGTCGCGCGTCACGATCTCGAAACGGGCGTCGGTATCGTTCTGCGCGACAGCTGACAGCCACGCCGCCAACCAATCGGTGCGGAACCAGCCTGATAGGATCGTACCGATGCAGCCATGCACCGTCGGGCCAGAAGGCCGATCTAAGGGCGGAGTGAACCGATCGAGGTCGGCGCAGGTGGGGATCATTACAAGACGTTGGTCTTTCAGTTCAGTAGGGTACACCGATTTCAGATGATTCACGGCCGCATGAGTTTGTGAAATGACTGCTGCGGATTTTGCGAGGCACACTCGTTCCGCCCAAATAATGGCACGGTGGAGAAAAGATCCCCGGCGCATTCGCCGAGCAGTGATCAGCTCCTCTGGAAACAGTGATCGGAGGTCGAATAGGAATGGTACTCCAGTCATCCAACTGACAGCTAATGCTGTGGCTGCAGGAATATTAGACCGCGCGTGGATCAAGCGAATACCGCTCCGCCGTACTTCGCGCCTGACTAACCACACCATTCGGATCATACTGAACGCTGGTGCAACGATCTTTGGCCGCTGGCGGAAATGCTGCGGTAACCACCGGATGCCTAAGTCCTTGCAATCCCTTCGTGCTTTTTGCAGACGGGCCTTATCAGCCCAATCCTCATCTTTTTCATAAGTAATTAGCGTGATGTTATAATCCCGCGACAGCCCGCGCAAATAGGCGAAAACTTGGCTCTGCCCAAGTGGCTCAAGCAGGCCGTTACGCGATAGATAAAGCGTTGAATTTTTTTTCATAGACCGAATACCGTTTTAGAAGCTCGCTGCTCTGCAGATTTTGGGATGAAAACTTGTGAGGCAGAAGCATGGCAGTGTGTCAGCTCTCCTAGGTAGAAATGCTTGCCGTCCGTGTAGAAGTCGACTCTCACAAAATTCAATTCTTTTGATAGTATCTCGGCGGCGCTCAGCATTTCTTTTAGACAAACTGGCCTGTCGACCTCACCTGGATGCAAGGGGTAGCCGAGTGAATAGTCCTGCTTTCGCCAATCCGTCGTGTAGAACGCTCGTGTGTAACTGGTATATTTCCCCAGATCGATGGAGATCAACTTAGGTTCGCCCTCGTAACAGAATATGCGGTAGTCGGTGATGTCGTCCTTATCGAAGATGAGAGGCTCGACGATCACCTTGGGTACCAAGTATTTGTAGTTCCGCTCCCGCGAGTTCGGATAGTGACTCATATGAAGCCAGTTTTTCATCTGTTCACGGTCCGGAACACCATTACGCACGATTGCAACTTCGCCGCTCATATGCGTCGGTTTCGCGCAAAAACTGTCAGGGAAGTCGAACGCGTCGACGTCGGCTTCGGTGTGAAATACTGCAAGAGTCGGCACGACGTTATGCGCACCCACTTCGCCCCTGACCATGTTTTTGAAGAATTCCTTGTCAGTTGTGTAGGTGCGCAAAGGGTTCATAATCTCCAGGGCCTGTTTCGAACCATAGAGCATGTCGTTGAATAGTTTTCGATTGCGCTTCGGAAGGCGTCGGTGGACCCGGACAAACTTGGCCCATGAGTAGACAAGATCTCCGAGCTCGGTTTTTGGAAGGACGTTCGACAAGACACCCCAAAAGCCCCTGTTATTGTCGACCATTGGTGTTATCTCCTTTATTGAGGAACATTTTGATATGCTCATCCGCCACCTCACGCACAGAATCATGTCGATGCACAAATGGAACTGTGTCGGCACATTTTCTCCGCTTAAGATAATTACATTGCCATTTTGTTTTCCGAACAGGCGTGGGGTTAGGCCTTCTCAATGACGACTGCACAAGTTGGAAATGGGTCGTGCTCATCGGACCCTCTGGAACCAACAGATCCATGGACGTATGCGATGGTAAAGGCGTCGGTGGAAATCAAATTTAAAAAAGCTCAGTGCATAGGCGACCCGGACAGGAAAACTCTGGGTGATGATCGGGGCGGTCGCGATCCTAACCCCCAACATCAGGCGCGTGCCGAGATTGATCGGTCGGGTTTCAGGAAGGAGCAGGCCCGAAGCGGAATGTAAGCCCGCGAGAATCTTCCTTTCAATTTGACGGCGTAGCGCCTGGTCTATCTCGCCCTGCCAGCTTGCGACATCTCTCTGCATTGTACGCAGAGCAATCGCCTTGCTGATCACAAACCGATTCCAACGTGACGGGGAATCGATGTTGTAGCCAGTACCTGTGCTCTCGTCGTGTAACCGCTGACGGACCAAAGTTTGATCGCAAGCGACAAACTTTCCGATAAGTGCCGCGCGCAGTTGCAGCGGCAAATCCTCGATGATGCTGCCGCCTAGTAGCGGCGCAAAACGCTCAAACACACTGCGGGTATAGGCGCAGGTGGGCGCGGCAGCGGGCAACCAGTATCCTCGGGCGTATCCCTCTAGCACGCGATCGGTGAATCGGTAACGCTTAGCCGGTTCGATCGCGACGGTCTGGCCGTTTCGAAAGGTCTCGCGCCCGGAATGGATGGCGCCTTCGGGGCTTTCGGCGGTGATCCAGGCGTCAACTAGAACTCTCACGCGATCGGGGGCTGAGATGTCATCGCCGGCAGATAAAACAAACAGCTGGCCCTCCGACTCAGCAAACGCTGACTGTACGTGTAACGCGGTGCCAATATTAAAAGTATTGGACCGTACAATAATCTTGTGCGGCCCCTCATAAGCTGCCGCCATTTCCTGCATGATCTGATAAGATCGGTCGCTAGAAAAGTCGTCCGACAGGATGATCTCCAGCGGCTCGTATGTCTGCGCAAACGCCCCCTCCACAGCCTCACGGATGAACTCCTCCTGATTGTAGGCAAAGAGGGCAAAGGTCACTAACGGCCGATCAGTCGCGTTATCAGGCATTTTTTCTCGCTTCTCAGACAATGTTTTCACGTCATTTTTCTTAACCTGCTGACTGGATGGGCCAGCCGAGCTGCGCAAAAAATCTATAGAGTTTTGTGGCCAGGCGGCCGTGCTTCCCGACTTTGCTCAGGACGACACGGAGACCGAAGAGCCCTGTCGCCGCGGCAAGAAGCGGTGAGGCCATGGCCGCCGCAAAGGGGGCAATCAGTGCCAGCACCAGCAGCGCAAGCCCAAGGCTCGTGTGCAGACCCAGCAGGCCGAGAGAGAGTGCCTGCCAGCGAAATCCGTGAATGCTGCGGGCCAGCACATAGACGATGGTAAGATAGACAAGGTAACCGAGTACGAAGGCGTAAGCTGTCACTTCCAAACCGACGTGAGGCAGAAACACGAAGACCATGCTGAGAAAGACGATGTTAAAGCTCAGCTCCATGAGGAAAAACGTCTTGCCACGTGCTGCGGCGACGATGGAAAAGCTCATGGCCCAACTTGCCAACTTGAAGACATTACCAACCATTTGCCACTGAAGGAGTGTTACAGTTGGCTCAAATGCACTGGAGTAAAGAAGGGTGATTACCCAAGGTGCCAGACCGATAAGTAGCAACAAGACCGGTCCACCGATGGCGAGACCCAGCTGGGCCTGGTCATTCATGAGCCGGACCGCTGCAACCTTGTCGTGGATCACCTCTGTCAGGCGGGGGTAGTAGTCCGCCCCCATCGCACCGAGAAGGAAGCCGACATAAGTCATCGTGATCCCCCAAGCGGCAGCAAAATACCCGGCGGCGTCGAGCCCTAGTTCCTGTGAAATGCGGCCCCGCACAAGCAAAAGTGTCGCCGCCGTTGCAAGCCCGCCGAGCATGAAGGCAGCGCCGAGTTTGGCCATGGGCTTCCAGACGTCCCACGTCTCGACAAGCGACAGGCGTGCAGCGATGGGTTTGGGCAGGCGACGTGTGTAGTGCAGGGCAATCAAAACTACAGCCAGCGGCTGCACGAGGATAAACCAAATGAGGCCGCTTTCGCCTTGAAGCCATACGGCTGCAAGGCCCGCGAGGGTGCCGACAAAGGCGCCAAGAACCGTCACACGTCCCAGGTCACCTATCTTGCGCAGTCCCTGCAAGAGAGCCGTTTGTGCGGCAGCGAGGAGGCCAAGGAGGATTGCAATCCCGATCAATCCGACCTCTGTCGCCCGTAGAGTGTCGCCAAAAAGCCAGATCGCAATGCGCTCGCGCAGGAGCCAGACGGCGATCATCGCCAATGTCCCCTGCAGCAGATGGGCTGCAAAGAGGACGCGGCGCACGCGGCTGAGCGTTGCCTCGTCACCGCGCGAGGATGCGATTTCTCGAACGCCGCTGGACCCCATGCCGAGGCCTGCGGTTTGTTTGACCATGCCCAGGAGGCTGTTGTAGATACTGAGTAGGCCGACGCCGCTGGGCCCAAGCAAAACAGCCAGTACCTTCATCCTGACAATAGAAATTAGGATGTTGACGACCTGCGCTGATCCAATGACCAACATCGACTTTATCAGGCCACGGGAGCTAGACAGTTCAGACATGCTGATCAAGCATTCTTGAGCGCATTAATAATATCTTGCACTTGGTCTAAACTAAGTTGCGGACCCATAGGCAGACTGAGTACTTCGCTCGCTAGATCACGGGCCATAGGTAGTGCCTCCGGCATGATCTCCATGTCAGTATAAGCCTTTTGCATATGCGGTGGGATCGGATAATGGATCAGTGTTCCGATGCCAGCCTCTGTCATGCGGTCCTGCAGCGCCTCACGATCAGACGTGCGCACCACGTAGAGGTGCCAAGCCGGCTCTGCCCAATCAGGTACATGAGGCAATATGACGTCGCTTTGCGCCATACCCACTGTGTAGGCCGTGGCCACAGCACGGCGACGTTCAGTCCACTCATCTAGAACCTCCAACTTCACCCGTAAGACCGCAGCTTGGATGGGATCGAGACGAGAGTTCACGCCAGCCTCTTCGTTCACATACTTCTGACGTGAGCCGTAATTGCGCAATAGCGCGACACGCTCCGCCAATGCGGTGTCATCCGTAGTGATCGCCCCGGCATCGCCGAGCGCTCCGAGGTTTTTGCCTGGATAGAAGCTCCAGCAAACAATATCGCCATGCGCACCGATGCGCTGACCCTTGTAGCGTGCACCATGCGCCTGTGCGGCGTCCTCGATTACCCGCAGCCCATGACGCTTTGCGATGTTGAGGATCGGGTCCATGTCGGCGGGTTGGCCGTAAAGGTGCACGGGTAATAGCGCGCGGGTTCGTGATGTAATCGCAGCTTCGATCCGCGCGGGGTCGATGTTGTGTGTAGCTTGGTCGGGTTCGACCGGAACCGGTGTGGCACCAACTCCGGAGACAGCGAGCCAAGTGGCGATATACGTATTTGAGGGGACGATCACTTCATCGCCCGGTCCGATAGCGAGTGCCCGTAGAGCCAAGGTAAGAGCGTCCAAACCATTGGCAAGTCCGACTGCGTGTTTCGCATCGCAATAAGCGGCCCATTCAGCTTCAAACGCTTCGACCTCGGGGCCAAGGATGTACCAGCCACTTTCGAGAACGCCTGAGACAGCGGCATCAATTTCAGGCTTTAGTTCCCGGTAGGACGCACCAAGTTCGAGAAAGGGTATCATACGGTGGCACCTTCGATTTGACGACACGGAGAGGAGTATTTTTGGGAGATGAATTTCCGAGCAGGCTCTTCAAGTACGTGGTAAAAAAAACTAGAAATAGTCAGCAAGCAGAAAAAGGAAATTGTAAAAAATGTTAACGGATCTATTTCTTGGTTCTTGGATACATAAACTAGCACCGTCAACACATGGAACTGGAAGCAATAAAAACAATAACTTATCTTTCCTAAATATACCATTGGCCCACTTTTCAGGAACTTTTCAGGAACTTTTCAAAAAGTGAGTTTTTCTGACAAGATAGCAAAACAAGCAAAGATGATACCAAGGGTATAACAATCCAATTGTGACCAATGAACAGAGGGAGGTTTGGACCAAAAGTGCCCAAGTAAATGCATGCTATAAGCAACAAGATACAAATATGGCTTGTGTTCACCTTACTAGCTAGGTCTGTCTTTTTGACGAGGTGGTAGATGACCATTCCCAGAACAAATTCAGCCAATCGAAATATAGGCATCGCGTAAAATATTTGAAGGCCATGCGTCGGTCGGTTTTCGAATGAATAATATGGAATTGCCGTACCCGATGAGACAACATAAAGAATGATACCAAGCCCGATAAGCTCAGTACGACCAAGAGAAACTACTCTTTTTTCGATTAGTAGGAAGGTTGCGTAAAAAAATGCCTCTACTGACAATGACCAACTGGCACTGTTGTTGACATAAGAAAAAAGCATGGGGAACCATGCTTGCAACATCGTCACAACAGTCACGAAGATTACTATGACCTGTATTACAGCCGAAAAAATACCAAAACGGAAATCATCTAGCTGAAAGTATAAGACCGGCACAGCCAAGAGAAAAGAAGCAATGTAAATAGGATAAATTCTTGCAATACGAGACACGATGAAGCTGCGGTCACTGTAGTCCCGATACGAATATCGGTGGGTCAGAATAAAACCTGAAAGAACAAAGAAAATCGTCATTCCAATTGCGCCTTGACCAATAATTCCAGCAAGAAATGTGTTCTCGGTAAGCGGCATCCGAATATGAATGTGAAATAAAAAAACATAGAATGCGGCAACAAAACGTAAACCCGTAAGTGCTGGAATGTCGCGGCTTATGTTATTCATGCTCGCTACCCGTACTTTCTTTTGCGACAGTGAGAAAATCATCATAATCGCGGTAATAATCGGCCTCATCATACTGGTGCGACGCCAGCACCATGCAAACAGCACCCTGGCTGAAGCTGTCCATTTCCCGCCAAATCATGTTATTGATGTATAGCCCTTTGCGAGGGTCGCGCAGCCAGTACTCAGACTTGGTCTTGCCGTCGTCGATCTTCATTCGAAAACTGCCAGACAGTGCGAATACGATTTGCTCCAACCTCCTGTGGGCATGACCACCACGTTCGGCATCGACGGGGACATTGTAGAGATAGTAGACCCGCGCAATATCAAAGGGGATATGATTACCACCCTCCACAAAAGTCAGATCACCGCGTGGGTCCTGGATCTGTGGCAGCTGTATTTCTCGAAATAAGCCATCAAGTCTTCTCATAGTTCGCCGCCCTCACGAGGAAATTCTGCTCGCCATTTTGCGACAATTTCTTCCGGATAACCGCAATGGAAATGACGACGCCAAGGGTAGACAGGTTTACCAGTGTCGCTGAAACGTATCTTGGTAGTGCTTCCGACATTACGTCCGGGATTACCAACGCAGATGGTATCATCCGGAACATCCTCACGCACTAAAGTCATAGCGCCCACTAGAGCGCCGCGACCAACTATTCGCCCAGGTAATACTGTCGACATCGTAGCAACTACTGCAAATTCTTGAATTGAACATCCATCCATAGTTTGGCTCGGTGGATGAGGATCATTGGTTAGGACTACATATGGGAAAATCCAAACAAAATCACCAACTTTACTTCTTTGGCCGATGTGAACATTGCTGTGAAGGCGAACATGCTGACCAATCTCGCAGTGACCTTGAATATCGCTCAGGGTGCCGACTTGAAGTCCATCACCTGCAAGTATGCCTTCCCGGAGAGTAACCCGATGACCTGTTTTGAGTCCATTTCCAAAAACAGAATTTTGATAAATGACGCTTCCTGAACGAATGATCGAATTAGGCCCAATCGTTACTGGTCCGGGTGGGAGCACACCAGTTTGCACCCCAATCTCGCAAGATGCCCCAACTTCTGAGCCCTTTGCAATCTGCGCTGCTTCTCCAATAATACAAAAAGGTCCAATCGTTACGCTCTTATCGATCTGAGCTCCTGGCATTACGATTGCAGTAGAATGAATATTTGCGCTCATCCGTTTCTCCCTAAGTTATTCACAGCCGCAAATCGCTTTCACCGCGCGCGAAGACACTTTTCAAGTCACAGAACACGTGACCGGGGCGGCCGTAGCCGCGCAGTGCGGCTGCGCCTGCCTCTCGATAACTGTCATGCACCACGGCCAGGATGACACCGTCATAGGCCTCTGGTTCAGGTGTGGTGACCAATGCCAGCCCATATTCCTGCTTTGCCTCTGTCACATCGACCCATGGGTCATGCACGTCCACGTGCACACCATACTCGCGCAGTTCCGCAATCACATCGATCACGCGGGTGTTGCGCAGATCGGGGCAGTTTTCCTTGAACGTCAGCCCGAGGATCAACAC
>Ga0302126_10002662_pt1 | contig 10068 bp, 7 predicted proteins | sample CB4_20m_MG_FD_203108 | JGI IMG/M metagenome (GOLD analysis project Ga0302126, IMG submission 203108) | Marine microbial communities from Western Arctic Ocean, Canada - CB4_20m | ecosystem: Environmental > Aquatic > Marine > Oceanic | place: Canada: Western Arctic Ocean | collected 2017-09-24 | reverse complement strand
GCGCATCCAGTGTCGTCGCAGGACGTCTCGATGCCTAATATTAACGCATTTTCAGGTAATGCCATGATCTTTTCCCTCTCTAAGCAGTCCTTCAAATCGGTCGAGGAATAGCTTTCGCTCAAACTCCTTCTCTGGCTTTCTTCACTCATCGTCGTCGTCGTCGAAGAAGAAGAAGAAGAGTTCAAGGAAGAAGAACAAAAATATCCATCGCTCTTCTTTTTCGTTTTCGATTGCTTGGATGATGCAGCGCATAATCGCCGTCGATGATCGTTCATGACTACTAAATAGTTCTCAGTCGTATTCTTCAGCGCAAAAAGGCGCTTGATCCTTTGCGATGTCGAGCAGCGCGAGCCGCTAGTTGAGCGCGCGATTGTGATAGATGTTTGCATCGATATGTTTTTCAAGGCGAAGAGTTGTTTTAGCATCTTGTGGAGGATTGAGAAGGAGTTTTGTGTTTTATAGAGTAGGCATTTTTTGACGATGAATACGAAACGTCCGTAGGGCTAAATTTCTAATAATAATTTGACGGAATCTCCTCTCTCGTTACATCGAAGACGATGAGTAGCGTCGCGTCGCGTCGTGTTTGTTTCGTGTTTGACTACTACGTTCGCGAGCTATGAAAATATGAACAAGAACACGAAAACGAACATCGACGAGAGCGAGAGAGGAAAATATTCTTATATTTAACTCGCTCCGAATGAACAGATCGTGTTGTTCGTCATTAAGATTTTAGCAATCAAAGTATCACGTTTCGCCGTGTTCCAAGCGTCTGATAATAACGCGAAATGCGCTCTAGTCGCCGGGTTTTCAGCGTAATACGCGTTCTTCGGGACGTCCGCGATACCTTCCGCGTCGAGTATGCCCTCGTGTACTAACGGTCTATAACCGAACCCGTACGTATGGATTGATTCGCATAGGCCAGAAAACATGACGTTGAATAATAGAGCGTAATGGTCTTGCGTCTTGTACGTATCTGGAATATCGTCATCAGCGCCTGGAGTGAACCACGCTTCGGACATGTCCTCCTTTTCATGCGCAGCAGCTAATACTCTGTTTGCGAAGAATCTGAAATCGAACGCTTGTAAGTCTGAATCGTAATTTCGTTTCGTTGCGGATGGGAACGGTCGGTTTACCCATAGAACTGGTTTTCCATTATGCGCGGAAACGCCCTCTAACTCCCCGTCTTGATGTTTTTCATCTTCGACGATCCAAAACTTATCTGGGACCCACCCTTCTCTGACTTGCGTCTTCGAGTTTATTGGGCCAAACGGCGTATAGCTACCCTCTTTTTTTGACTGTTCCCCAGTTGCGTATATAACGCTCGTCTTTGCCCCTAAATCGTTCTTAAAATCCTCGTTTGGCATGCTCGCTAGACGTATCACAGTGTCGTGTTGATCAATTTTAGGGCCCATGTTCATCCCTTTATAAATCGCCGGTCCAACAATCGCGCACGTCCCGAACGACTGCGGCTTTGCACTCGTCGCTCCTGAAAATCCACACTGAATAGTTTCCAACGGACACCGTTTGGAATTTGAAAACACGAGCTCTAACGCGCGTCTCCTCGATTTCGTCGTACCGCCAAACATATCCTCTTCGTCTTGCTGAATATCCCCAACCTCTCCGTTAATCCTCGCATCTTCTCTCCTTCCAAGAATATCCACGCCTACGCCGTCTTCATCGAATCCAATCCAATCCGTATCATAAGGAGCCTCCGGTGCAACGCATTCGCTCGGAATTCTCTCCCATTTATAGCCCCAATAAAAACTCAACGAGGCCGGAGAAATTTCCGCTCCGTCCCACGGCGACCTCTTCCTATACTCATCAACTGGCTTCGTCGTCCTCGTACTCGTCTTCATCGAAGCAATAGCGACGCACGTGATCAATATCGCAACTGTCAACGAAGAAATCACAATCTTCCTTCCCGATACTTTCCATAACTCTCTCATATCTTCCCTTAAAGTCGGTGCTTCCATCACCGTCATCGGGTCCCTTAAAACCAGTGGATGTTCGTCGTTATCCTCGATCCAGTTCCCATCCCTCGAACCGAAATAACCGTCCGAGTTCAGTTCATCTAACGCCGAGTTCTTCCTTTCGCCCATTTCCTTCGCGTTCCCATCATCATCGTAACCATCGTCATCTTTATTCTCCATCTTCACACCAAGGAGCTCTCGCGCTTCCATCGGTGCAAATTCATCTTCATCACTGTCGTACTCTCGACCGTCGTCATTATTATCACGACTGGTATCTTCCTTAGCACGACTGATTCCCATTCGTCAATCCTTTATCATCGATCTCGTTTAAGTCAGTATTAGCGAACAGAATAAGAGGCGCTTTAATGCATTCGTTTTTGTGGGGAAATCTCCACAAAAACTTCCCTTTACGAGTTTAGGGTTTAGTCGTATTCCTCTCTTTAAACTACTTACTAAACACACAAAACACAAACACACGACGCAACATAAACTCAGAGAAGAAGAAGAAGAAGAAGAAGAAGAAGAAGAAGAAGAAGAAGAAGAAGAAGAAGAAGAAGAGATAAATAATAAAATAAACAAAATGCTACCATCGAGAACGCGGCATTCACACGCGATCGGCCCAGGCGTAGTCCCTCGCGGATGCGACCCTTCGTACGACCTGGAGGTACAAAAAGAGTGCGATTTAAGGAAAGGCGTCGCACACAGAGCGATCGATTCGGGGAGACCTTTTCAGGTTTCGCACTGTGGAGCGATGCAGAGGACGCAGTACGTGTTCGTTTTCGTGTTTTGTTTTTCCGTTATTCCGTTTTCGCGCGCGCGATCGATCAGGGAAAGCGTTAGAGAGAGATTTGATCTCGTTTTTGATCAAAAGAGGTTCTTTTTAGCTGGAAAGTGGTCAACAGAGCTAATAAAGTCTTTTCGATGTTTCGCGTATGAAATCGATTTATTTTTTTGATGCTCGTCGATGGACGATTGAATCGCTCACGTTTCGTGAAATAGGACACCGTACGTCACTGGAACATCCGTGCTCGCGATTAAGTATAAAGACGGCGTATTGATGGCGTGCGATACGCTTGCGTGTTACGGTTCAACGAAGCGCTATAAAAGCGTAGAAAGAATGAAATGTGTTGGCGAACATACCGTCGTCGGTTTTACTGGGGAACTTTCGGATTTTGATTACATCTCTGCTTTGTTGGATGAGTTGGAGATGACCGATTTCTGCGCGGACGATAAGTGTCCGAAGACGCCGAAGGAGATTTATAACTATCTCGTGAGAGTGATGTATAACAGAAGGAATAAGTTCGATCCTTTATGGAACTCGTTGGTTATTTCGGGTTGGGATTACGTGGAGAAGAAACCGTTTTTAGGGTGTGTAGGGATGATTGGGCAACATTACGTGGATGATCACGTTGCAACTGGGTTTGGGAACCATTTAGCGAGACCGTTGTTTCGTGAGAGTTGGAAGGAAGATATGTCCGAGGAAGAGGCCGAGAAGTTGTTGAAGTCCGCTTTGTTAAGTTGCGTCATGCGTGATAAGCAAATGATGAATAAGTTCCAAATCTCTAAAATTACCGAGAAAGGACCTGGGGAGATTTCAGAGCCGTTTGCGATTGAAACGAGGTGGGGATACGAGAATTACGTTAACCCAACGAAATTCGCACCGGGAGCGTGGTAGAAAGAGAAAAAAATATAAAGAACGAACGAGTATAATAGATTGTCAATTTTGATACATGGTAATAATATTTGATTAGCAAATTCTTATGATTATACTTGTACATTGTATATAAATTTTTGTTTTGTCGTTTTGTTTCTTTATATATAAGTTTGTTGTGGTCAATTTCTTCACGCGATATATCGCGCCTTTTTTAGGAATCGAAACGCGAAAGCGCTCTCACCAGTTCGTAACTCTGGCTCGTACTCGTGTATGAGCGGGTTCAATGGGTTCAAAAACACGTCTTGTTTCAATCCCTCCTTGTTATTCTGCATAGAGAATTCTAGAGCTTCTTCGTTATCGATTTTCTCCACGCATTCCTCTAACCGTTTCTGCAAAATCTCAGCCGTGATTTCGCGCGTTCGCGCTTTTTCCGTAGCTTCTTTTTCCCACTCAATATCTACCGGCCATAACATCTCGTCCTTGTTATAATTGTCAATTCTTTCGAACGGTAAAGCATCTGCATCGGCAGAAGACGCGAGCATTGTAAAAATTGCGTTGCAACAATCTGGTATGTATTTCGTCAAAGCCTTCTTTCTAGCCCTACGATCTTTAAGCGCTTGCGCTCGAACAATTTTTCCTCTAAGCTGCACGGCACACTGTTTAATTGCTTTATCGACAGCTTCTGCGATTTCAGCGTTCTCATCGCCTATATATTCCTTTGATGTTCCTTTAAATGGAATTTTTGTTGATACAATGGAGACAAAAATGCCAATCTTGTCGTTATTTTTATCGATTTTATACGTGCTCCAGTTTAATCGTTGCACACACCGCGTCGCGACGTCCGCACCGCCTTCAAATAAAAGCGGAATACGATTCGCAAATCGAAAGACGTTGAATCCAGCCTTGACGTCCCTACCCCCTAAGCTCACGCACGCCTCGACAATCAACGGGTGTCCGCCGCACGCGAGAGCTGGGGAAGCGTACGACGCTATCCAATCCGGTCCGAGTTCTTTCATGACGCCTAAACGAAGATTATATTCCCCGGCTGGGGATAAACATTCACCCGAAGGGTCAGAAAACCTCGCCGATGCAAGTAGCTGTTGTATTCTCGCACCTCCTTTATCTGAAACATTCTTTGGATGCATAGATGCGGAGAAACCTGGGCCGAGCTCTCTCGCCAATCTATTCGCGTGTTCGCGATTGATGCAAGTGAATTCTTTATTGAAAAATCCAGCCAACGTCTTCTCTCGCGTATTTGAGAGTAAATCCTTCACTAATAATTGATTTTCTTTAGCCGCGGATGGGTGATATTTCGTCGCTCTCGGTAATGGCGGCATAACCTCCGTTCTTCGCGCAAAATTTAACTGAATATCTTGGTTCCTCGCTTGCGCGCTTCCTTCTTTGTGCGAGGAAATATACCTAAACCCAATCGCGGCATACGGCGTCACGATAGCCAACTGCCTCAAATATGCCAACACATATTGTCTATGACTCGTCCAATTCCCTTCAATAGTCACTGATAACTCCGCACCATGCCATTTAGTCGTATTAGGTTTCTTCTCCTCCTTATGTACGTTCGGAGCGTTCTTTTCGATGTCGATATCTAAAACGTACTCGGACACGAACGTTTGACCAGGTTGCGCGCTCCTAACTCGAATTGGTAACCCAGTCGTTTGCTTCGACCAAATCAAGGCCATTTTCGACCCTAAACCGAACTTCCCTCTCGTCTGTCTAACTCCATACTTCGTCCCCGATAGAACTCTGCCTAACATGTTCGGTATGTCGTTATGCTCCATGCCTTTCCCGTTATCTTTCACCGTAATCTTAAAAAAGGACTTCTTCTCCTCTGCTTTATTGCCCCCACCCGCGCCCGTTCTCGCCCCTTTCTTCTTACTATTCCCTTGTTGTTCCAATTTCTTCTGCTCTTGCTTCTGCATCCTTTCCTCTCTCTCGATCCTCTTCGCGCGCTCTCTCTCGCTCTCGAAGTCGTCGTATAAAGTATCGTCTTTCCTCACGTGCGCGGATAATCCGATCATCTCCTCGTACTGCATCACGGTCACTTCTTCGACTAACACGTCCACTTGCGGCAAGACCCCGATCTGTTCCGAAGCATCTAAAGCGTTCTCAATGAACTCTCGCAACGTCGTATAAAGCGACTTCCCGGCGTTCTCGAAACCGGCGATGCCTTTGTTATCTTGGAAGAACTCGGCAGGTGATTTTTGTTTCAAGTTCTTATCACCTACTGCCTCTGCTTGGTTCCCTGTTTTGCTCGATTTGTTCTGCTGAGCAGTAGATTGTCCCATCCTCTCTTATGCGGATAGATACGGCGCTCTCTTAATCGTTCTCTCTATCTGCGATTGAACTCGAGAGCGCACTGTTTTTGTTCAATTAAACACGCACGTTTTCTTCTATGAATTCCAAATCTCTCGAATGTAAAACGTCTCTTTCTCGTCCGTCTGTCCGTCTGTCTGGGAGATAAAAAGAACAGCTAAGCACCGATCTCTCGCTCTTTTATCCGAGTCTCCTCGCTCGTAATCAAATTCACGGTTTCCTATCTCGTAAACGACTCCGTTTTTAAGGCGTAGGAAAAGGTTAAGCAATGGACGGGCTCGGTTTTTTCGTTTTTTGTCAAGTTTTGGATTTTTTTGAATTTCTTCCCTTTCTTGATGAGCTTCATTTTAGATTTCACCTTTTACGGTCTGTTTCGTCTTCGTCAGAAACAATAGAAGCGCGCGTGAATCGATATAAAGATCGAACATAGAGAACGATGGTGAGTGATATACGACGAAGCGCGCAGCGCGCGCGTGTTTTGTTTTTTTTTTGTGTGTGTGAGAGAGAGAAAAGATGTAAAGAATTGGAGATTTCGTTTTTCTGGTGTGTTTTTGTGTTGGTCAACGGAAACAAAAACGAGTTCTCTCTGTTTTGATGTTTACGTTTCGCTTTTGAAGCATGGAGAGAGCGATTAAGGGAGAGATTAAGAGCGAGAGATTGAGAGAGAGCATTCGTTATCGTTCTCGTTCGCGTAAGTTCTTATATATAACACTATTGATTCTCTTTGTTATTATGACAGGCTAAACCGGGGCAACAATCGCAGCAGAACTCGAAAAACGTGCCTATTGGCCTAAATGAGGAACAGAAGCAGGAAATAAGGGAAGCGTTTGATTTGTTCGATACGGACGGATCCGGAACGATCGATGCGAAAGAGTTAAAAGTATCAATGCGAGCGTTAGGATTTGAACCAAAGAAGGAAGAGATTGCGAAAATGATGCACGACTGCGATAGGGATGGGTCAGGGATGATTACGTTTGAGGACTTTTTGAAAATGATGACGGCGAAGATGGGCGAGAGAGATGGGAAGGAGGAGATTTTGAAAGCGTTTCGGTTGTTTGATGATGATGATACGGGGAAGATTTCGTTTAAGAATTTGAAGAGAGTGGCGAAGGAGTTAGGGGAGACCATGACTGATGAGGAGTTACAAGAGATGATTGAAGAGGCTGATCGAGACGGCGACGGCGAAGTTGATCAAGAAGAGTTTTTCCGAATAATGAAGAAAACGGCTTTGTTTTAAACGATCGATGGAACGGGGATATATATACAGTGTATATATGTGTATACTTATTCAAACTCTCTCTAGCCTGTGTAAGACGGATTAAAAATGTACATTTGAGAATAGATATTATTTTGAATTTTTTCTTTTCGAAAAACTTGCGCAAACCGATTTACATCTATATTTCTTATCCCCCATTAAGTTTACTATTCTTTGGCGTTCCATGTACGCGGAGTCTGTACACGCACGTCCACTTTGAATTACCATGGTTTGACTCGATGGATAATCGCACGCGATCGGTCGTACCAACTACCTTGTCTTCGCTAAACATAAACGTCGTTACGCCGTCTGAAACCATCGGGTCAAACGTGAAATCTCCAAAATCTTCATATTTCCTCGAGCTTTTAATAATACTCTTACTGCTATTATTGTTTTTATCTTCGTTCGTATTGTTTAATGGTTTGTTGTTGTTATGTTTCGGGAAGACCCCCCACGCGCCGAATTTGACATCTTTCGGTGCCGACGATCGATCGTACGCGATTAAAGGGTTCACGTGTTCGAGCGTAAATCCAGTGATTGTGATTTTTTCCTTCAAATGTACGTCTACGTACCCTTTCGTGCCTCTCAACGCTAGGCAATCCCCAGGTGGTTCTAAAGTATGCTTCAAGAGCCATTCGTGTGATTTCGGGTGAGGTGCTGCTTTGCCTCTTATGTACATCAATAACGCCGCAATCGGGCCCGAATCTCTGGCGACTAGGGGCGAGAGCGTCGAGTGCTTTAGAACGCGTCCACCGCCGTGCATATTTGCGTAATCTGGTAAACCCGTCCTATCAGCTAACGCACTCGTAAGTCTTTGCATTGCCGATTGCGTCGAAAGACCTTTCTTCGCGAGTTTCAACTTCACATCTTCAACGTCCAATCTCAAAGCTTCGGCCATTTTTTCAATCTCTGTGTCTTTCGCGGTCCAAGGCGGTAATCTCGTCGCGGTAGAGTCCGCTTTCCCGAACCACCCGAGAGTAGATTTCTTCTTCTCACTACCACCACTAGCGCCATTATCATACCACGCATCGATCGTCTTCTGCATCGCCCCATCCCACGGTTTCGCCTCGAATTCCTTCTTCAACTTCTCTAACTCTTCCGAAACGCTTTTGGCAAACGCAACCGCCGCGCGGTCGTCTCTTCCTCCTCCAACGCTCTGCGCGCTCAATACGTTCACATCCACAGCCTTCTTCTCCACGATCTCGACCGTTCTCCTCTGCTCGTTCTCAACTCTCTCGCATTTCTTCTCAATCACCTCTTGCCCTCGTTCTAATTCTTCGTACTTCTTCCTCAACTCCGAGAACTCTCGCTCTAAAGGCTTCAGAGCTACCTTCTTCGCGCCCTCTTCTCTTAAAGTATTCATGACGTGTTCGACTTGGATCCATTGTAAGCATACGCCAATAACGACGATTACAAAGACTACAACGATCAACACGATCTGCGACACCGACTGCGCATCTGTTACAAGCACGCTATCATCGTCGTCGTTGTTTTTCTTGCCATGGATTTTGAAATTCGAACGCGTGTTCTTCTTCGTTAAATCATCATCATCATCTTCGTCTTCTTCATCGTCATCGCTGTATTCATCGTCAGATGCTGGTGACATGGCTCTCGGTGTCGGCGTCATCACGACCGACTGCGGGGCCGCGTGCTGCTTCGCCGCAGATCTCTTCGGTGGCATCAGTTTGAATAAATATCGTTCTCTCTCTCTGTCGTTCTCGTATAGTAGTTACGCTGTAAATAACGAGAAGTTGTCCAAAACGGAAAAGTGTTAAAAGGGGGGTTTAGGGTTTTAAGTGGTTTAAAATGGTTAGGGTTTTATTTAGGGTTTAAACAAAATCTCAAACAAAAGAAAAGATGAAAATGTGATTAAATATCTACTAATTATAAAAGATTAACTAATGGATGACGCTGGCAAGGCTTTGCAAAACGTAATCACAGAGCGAGTCCGTTGATTCTCTTTTTTCAATCAGATTTCTCTCAAATTTTTACGCTTCGTTATGCCGCACAGATATTTTTGAAGATGTTCTGTGACGTGATGTGAAGAAGGATTTCTTTAACGAACACCTATACCTAAACGTAACAGAGTGATGAGAAAGAGGTTTGATTCGATTCGTGCGTGAGTATTGAAAGTGCATCGAATAGGCGAAGAAAATAGGACCAGTGAGCGCGATAGTTACGTGAAAACGTCATCGTCGCGGTGACTTACTTCGTGTGTATAAATAAACGTACGGATATGCAATTTCCGTTGACATCCTTCGATGGTTTGGATAGTGATAACTATCGCGATGTACTGATTAATCGATTACTGACGCGCGGTTGGCCGTTGCATGAAAAGATCAGAACAATCGAGGACTTAATGAACTCAATAGACGTAAGAATCGGGCGAGGACGACAAGTGTTCGATTTGAGTAATGCAGAGAAGCTCGAGCAGGAGTGCGAGAGAGTGTTGCTGGATTTCGATTTCACTGATGCGGATGATGCGGATGGACCAAATGCGGATGATGATGAGCATGACATTTTCGGGGTTAGACCGAAAAGGGACTTACGTAACGAAGCAGCGGATCGCGTGTTGCAAGTCGTCGAATGCGAGGACGTTTTGAAAGCGAAAAAGCAAGGGAATCAAGGAGCGAGCGCGTTAATTTCAATTGATGAGTGCGAGCGCGATCGCGATAGTAGGAGTAATAAGAGGATGTTGAAAGTAACTTTAACCGATGGCTACGAGGAGATTATATGCATAGAGAGGAGAAAGATGAAGCAGTTTTTGGAGTGGGAGACGCGGTTAGTGCCGGGGACGAAGGTTTTGCTGAAAAATGTTGCGCGCGGAGGGAATAATGTTTATTTTGTTGGTGATGACG
>Ga0302126_10002658_pt1 | contig 10080 bp, 9 predicted proteins | sample CB4_20m_MG_FD_203108 | JGI IMG/M metagenome (GOLD analysis project Ga0302126, IMG submission 203108) | Marine microbial communities from Western Arctic Ocean, Canada - CB4_20m | ecosystem: Environmental > Aquatic > Marine > Oceanic | place: Canada: Western Arctic Ocean | collected 2017-09-24 | reverse complement strand
CGGCTCGCGACCGGGGTCACCGAGCGCGACTTCCAGCTAAGGCTGGTGCACCTTCTGATCGGGGCGGACCGGTCCAGTGTGAAGCACGGGAGCGGGAGTGGTGGTACGGGGAGCGGCGGCCGCGGCACGGGGTCGGGATCGAACGGCGGGTCCGGGAGCGGCGGCGGCGCCGGCGACGACGACGTGCTCAGCGGCGACAACGCGGGGGGCGTGGTGGATGCCGGGTCCTCGCCCAACAGGTCTTCGTCGCTCTCGGGGGGCGGCGGCGGCGGTGACGGCAATGCGGCCGAGATACCCTCCACGGCTCCGCCGTCTCTCCGCCAAAACACGAACCCGGGCGCGTCTTTCGTTCGGAAAACCCTTTTGTCCCTCGCCCTTCCCGGCGACCCGACGGGTTCGTCGTCCGAAAACCTCTCCGACGAAGACGTCACGCGCGCGTTTCGCACGGCGCTGGACGCGAGGCTGCGGTGGACAATCTCCGCCGAGGCGAAAACGCGACGGCTCGCGATGGAGGGCGGCGGTGGTGTCGGTGTCGGTGCGGGCGGTGTCGGTGTCGGCGTCGCGGGGGGTGTCGCCTTCGCGACCGCCGACCACCCACCCGGGTTTCCCCACGCCTCGTCCCAGGTCATCCCAACACCCGGGTTCATTGTTCCCCGGAGCGCGTACGACCGGGTGGACGCGGGCGGCGTGGGTATCATTCACTGCGTCGCCGCGCTCGGGATGAACCACGCGATTGGGTCGCTGTGCAAAAGCGGGTGCGACGTGAACCAGCTTGACCGCCGGCGACGCACGGCGCTGCACTGGGCCGCGGCGAAGGGACACGAAGACACCGTCGCGGCGCTTTTGTCATCAGGCGCGAACATCCGGGCCACCGCGCGGTGGGGCGCGGGCGGGTACACCGCGGCAGACTTGGCGGTGGCGCTGGGGCACGGCGGCATCGCGGCGTACATCAGCGAAACCAGCCTCGCGGCGAGTTTGTCCAACATCTCGCTGTACGGCGGCCCGCAAGGCGCCGCGGTCAGGGCGCGGTTCGCCAAGCCCAACGCGCTCGGGTCGGGGCTCACGAAAACGAGCGCCGCCGGTTTGCTATGCGGCGGCGGGTCCGGTCTCGGCGCGACCCGCGCGGGGCCGACCGCGGGTACGCACCCGAGGACAACCGGCGTCCCCCCCCCGCACGCCGCGAGGTTCCAGCGAGGAACAAGGGTCAACACCACGACGCACACGCCGCCGAAACACCACTCCCTGTTACTCGCCACGGAAACCGAAGTCACCGCGACGGAGGATTTCGACAGCCGCACGGACATCACAGATCTGGAAACCGACCACGGCGGCGGGCGCGGTTTGAACCACCTGGGCGACGAAACCCGGCGCGAGCGCGACGCCGCAGGGATGATCCAGCTCGCGTTTCGGAAACACGCGACGCGGCGACGCAAGCTCCGTAAGCTCCGCGTGGGGAGCGGGCCACCACCGGTGACTGCTCCGGGGGGGGTTGTGCCCACCTTGGCGGACACCACGATCGGCGGCTTGGTTTCTGTGGAGGAGATCGGTGAGGTGGACGTTCCGTCGCTCAAAAAAGAGCCGCCGAAACCGACCGGCCGCGTCGTCGCGAACGGCGAGGACAGCGACGCGGGCTCCGAGCCCGACGAGGACGTGAAACGCAACGTGAAGAAGGTTGTGAAGAAAGCGGAGAAAGCGGCGATGAAAATCACGGATTCCATCAGGAGCTTGAAGACGAGCAACACGCGAATGGGAGGTGGAGGTTCCGACGACCCAGGGGCGTACGGCAAACGCGGGCGGGACGCCGGGGACGCGGTTCGCGGTTTCGGCGCGCCCGTGGAAGACGCACCTGAAACGGCGTCAATCGACCGCTCGCCTTCTCAAGAAGCCATCGCCGAGGTGGAGCGGCGAATTCAAACGCTGCAAGTGCGCGCGCTTTTACTGCAGGACTCGGCGCGGAGCGCGGGGCGCGCGAGCGTTTCGGGCGCGCCGCGCCGTCGCGTGCCCGCCGGGGACATCATGCGGCTGGTCAAGGTGAGCGGCCTGGCGGGGTCAAAAAACAGCGCAGAGGCGCTTACGGAGGACCTCCTGTCCCGACCCTTGAAGATCGGCCTTGCGAGCCCGGGGGGGTCGCCGTCACGGCCGGCACGCAAAACGCGCGACTCGGGGGGAAGCGCGGGGAGCGGCGGGAACGGGTCAATCGTGGAGCACGCGACGGACGACGACGACGACGACGACGACGACGACGAAGGCGCGCGTATTCATAAGACCGAAAAGATTGCAAAGTTGCGTTTGAACTCGTTTGACCGCAAATCCGCGGTGAACAGTTCGAAAGGGGACGCGGACGTTCGTCGACAAAGGTCCCGGAGCGACGGGGACGAAGACGAAGAAGACGCGAAGCTCGCGGTTGAGCGCATCCAAGCCATCATCCGTTCGCGAAGAGCGCGGGAACAATACCTGCGGCTGCGAAGCGTCACGATGAGCCTTCAGGAAAGGGTCGCGGCGCGGGCGAGGGGGGAAATACCGATGGGCGAGGACGGGGACGGGGACGACATAGAAGTCGAGGACGAGGAGGACGACGAAGCGGAGTAACGGTGTAACGGGATGGGGCTTAGGCGCGGACTCGATTTGATCTCCCGACGTACTAAAAAAAACCGCGAGGCAAGACCCTGGTGGACGGGATTTTGCGAGTCATGTGTCCCTACACGAGATCCAGGCGGGATTACGTGTAGAAAGGCTTCACGGTAGTGGTGCCTTGTAAATAACAGATCAGGAGTCTATTCAAAACTGCTCGAAGCCTGCTCGTCTCTCGCGCTCCCGTCCGTCGCACATCAAATCAACTCGTACCTGTCGTCCCCAAAAACAGCAAAAACCTTCCAACACAGGGGATTCCCGGGCGATTCCTCAGCCTAGTACTAATCCTGCCCAACCGTGCTTAAGTTCGATGTTCTGATGGGTATCGCTGTATTCAAGGTGGTATGATCGGAAGATATCAGTCCTCGGGTGGGGTTGATATAAATACTCACGAATCATAAGTCGAAACTCGCGTATGGGTTGAAAATGTATGGGAAAATCAATCTGTCCCCAGCCCGGTATGCCTACTTTGCCGGTCCCAGATGCTCGCCACTCCCACGAGCGCAGAGCAAGGGAGGCACTAGCATGGTGGACGCGGAGCCACGCGGTGCGTCTCTCCACACCCGTGTCTCACCACCCGTCCCCTCGTCCCCATCGTCTCACCGTCTCGTCTGATGTGCTCCAGCGTCGTTTCTCGCGCGTCTCCGTTTCGTCCCCAAATCTCACCACTGACGCCTGTCCCTCGCAAATCACACGGACAGACGACTCCTCCAACCCCACGAAACCCACCGGCGACCCCCCTGACTGCAGCGAGATCGGCAAGCTCGCGGTGTGGTCGGTAACGAGCGCGAAGCCTGGTAACGGCGTGGAGCTGCTTCGGGACGGTAACCTAGACACGTACTGGCAATCGGATGGGGCGCAGCCCCATCTTGTGAACGTGCAGTTCCACCGCAAGGTCAAGGTGCGGGAAATCGCGCTGTACGCGGATTACAAGCTGGACGAGTCGTACACGCCTTCGAAAATTTCGGTAAGAGCGGGAAACAGCTTTCACGACTTACGCGAGGTCTGTGTGGTGGATCTTGACGAGCCAGTGGGGTGGACGCGGGTCCGGCTGGACGGCGGCAACGACGGTACCGAAAACGAAAATGCATTCGACAAAAATAAAAAACAAAACTCGGCGCTTCCCGGCGCGCCGCTGCGGGCGTATTTCATACAGCTCGCCGTGCTTTCCAACCACCAAAACGGACGGGACACGCACGTGCGGCAGGTCCGAATTTTCGGCCCGAGGACGTCGCCCATGGCCATGCTGGGAAACGGGGTTTCCTTCACCACGAACGAATTCAGTCAGTTTTCGACGGTTCGGTAGTATTTTTTGAAATCGTGATTCTGTTGTTCGCCCCGCTTATCAAACACTCCGTTCCCTCCCCATGTCACTTCCGCCCCGCACCATGTCCTCCGGTTGGCCGAACAAACGCGCGCGCGCGTACCTCGGCGGTGACCCTCCGGGCCTCGCCCAAATCACCGCCATCGGCACGGGCCGCGAACACCCATTCTGGTGCGTCTTCTCACCCGGTCGCCTTTTTCAACCAACCAACCGGAACACTGGGAGCGTTCAACATTCGGAAGACCCGGACGCGGTCCCTGACCCTGACGCTTCTCCACGTCCTTCCCTTTGACGAAACAGGGCATGTTTTTGCTTCCCAGCCGTGCTGGTCGCGAGGTCCATCACCACGTATCTGCTGCCGTGCGTATACGTGTACTTCTCCCGAGTAGGTAGTTCGTTCCTGAGCAACGTGCTGTGCGGCATTTGCAAGTGTTTCGGGTGCTGGCGGTGGGTGGACGGCGAGTTCAAAGGCGACGCCGCGCTCGGGTTACCGGAAAGCGACAAACCCAAGGACGTTAGGTGGGTACGCGCCTCCGAGTTAGGGGTCGCGAAGACACAGAAAGGAGGCATGAAACTGTTCCGGGGAATAGAACCAAACGACGTGTGTCAAGGCTCGCTTGGCGATTGCTGGCTCGTCGGCGCCATGGCAGGTTTGGCGGAGTACCCGAGCGCGGTGCGGAATTGTTTCCTAAACACCGAAGCGAATGACCGGGGGAAATACACGGTCCGGCTGTGGTGCGGCCGGAACGAGCGGTGGGAACTAGTTACCGTTGATGACTCGTTTCCCGCGCAAACCAACAAAGCGGGCACGTACTCCGCGCTTTTCATGCGCCCCAACGGCGGCGAACTCTGGGCGATTCTGATGGAGAAAGGTACGTATTGCGTTTCCCAAAGACTGTTTGACCATACAACACTGACACTTTTCTTTTAAAACTCCAAAAGCGTTCGCGAAGTTCCACGGCTCATACGGCGCCCTGAAGGGCGGGTTCGCCTCGTACGCGTGGCACACCATGACCGGCGATTACGTGTACCAGTTCCACCACGACCGCGACGCGAAGTTGTGGCGGCGCAAGGATTTGGTTTTCGGGGGCAAAGAGCCGGGGGGGGTTGCTGACCGGGTGAACCACTGGTTCGGGCTAAGCAAGGTGCAAGGAAGTGACATCGACGACGAGGACGGTTTTTTTCAAGTCATGCTAAAGTACAGCCACAAGGAGTCGCTAATCGGGGCGTTCTTTCACATCAAGGGCGGGGGCGAGGTTAAGCAGAACGACGGGCTCGTCGCCGGGCATTTGTACTCCGTGCTGGACGTGCGACGCGCTGGTACCATGTTAGGCATGGGCAACGGGTACAAGCTAATTAAACTAAGAAACCCGTGGGCCAGCGGGGAGTGGAAAGGCCGGTGGAGTGACGGGTCAGAAGAGTGGAAGAAACACCCCACAATCGCACACGAGGTGAACTACAGCGACGCCAACGACGGGTCGTTCTGGATGTCCTTCGACGACTTCACTGGAAAATTCACCGCGGTTGAGATTTGCGACCGGACCACGAAAAACGATTTGTGTCTGGACATCGGCGAAGGCGACGGGTGTTTCGGTCCGACCGCCGGGTGCGTTTCCGGGTGCGCGGCGTACTGGTGCCTGTGCCGAGGCGCGCGCACGATTTACTTCGGCAACGCGACGTCCGACAAAACGGAAACCAAAGCGGGATGCTGCGTGACGAAGTGAAACTCACTGTTTGCTATTTATGTTATGATACAGTAATCTTATTTTCAAATCGAATCAGATGGGAACAGACCAGGGGCGACCACTGGAACAGACTGAAAGAACGACCTCCAAACATCTCATCGCTATTTAGGCTTGAAAGAACGACCTCCCGTCGCTTTTCCACGCCATTAATCGCTCGCTCGGCGCGCGCGACCGTTCCACCACCGCCGTCATGAGCTGTTCCACGCGCGCCGCGCCCCTCGCCAAACCCAAGCACACCCTCGCTTCCCTTTCCAAAGCTTTGTCTCCGCACACGCGCGCGAGTTCGTGAAACTTTTCGTGCGCGTCCGCGGCGTCACAAACCGCGCCCCTCGCGCTACGCATCCGCCCCAAAGTACACCACCCCCTCGCCTCCGCGGTGAGCGTCTGTATTTCGTCCTCCGTGAACGCATCGTCCTCTTGTATTTTTTGTTGGTCGTTGGAAACACTCAATCGCGCTTCCAGCCTCATCAGTCGTTCCCGAGACCGTGAAAGCATCCTGCCGTGTCGCTCGGCGCCTTCCGGCGCGAGCATCGCGCGCAAGTCGTTCTCCGCGCCGACGGCGTCCCCCGATTCCCACCGCGCGTCCGCCTACGTAGAGATAAAAAAGAAAGTGTCAGTCTCGTATGGGCATTCAGTCGGCGGAATGTGGTGGGTGGGAAATACTTACCCGCGCCACGCGCGCCACGCCCTCCCCCCGTTCGTCCCCGACGATCTCGCACGCCCTTAAGTACGCGGTCTGCAGGTCAATCGCTCGCGTCCAATCCTTTTGTTTTCCTCGCGCCAAGCCGAGCTCGTGAAACGTGGCGGCTTCCAAAACGTGGTCGCAGGCGGGGCCCGCGTTTCCGCACGCCAGTAAACACTTCTCCAGATTATTTTCCGACCCGGCAAGGTCGCCGCGGCCGACGCAACTTGACGCAGCCTTGTACAGCACGCGCGCTACATCCGCGTTTGACGTTTGCGCGGTTCGGGCAAAGGAAAACGGAACCGAGGTGGTGTTTTCGTTTTCGCCGTCTCCGTCGTTTTCCGTATCCGCATCACCCGCGACGCCGATTATGTCGTCATTCGCGTGCCGCTCGCAAATCTCGGCTGCTATTTCAAACGCCGCCGCGCTCGCGGTGAACTCTCCTTGCGCCTCGCGTTCCAAGGCCAGCCTTCTCCTCTGTGTGACCTCTTTTTTCCGGTCCCCAACGGCCACCGCGCGGTTCAGATCTTTATTGATGAAGTAACACGCCTTTTCGTGGTCGCCTTTTTCGTGAAAGAATTTGGCCAAGGTGTTGCCCGCGTGTTGCACGGAAACACCGGCCGGGTCATCCCCAACCTCCGCGTCCACCAACACATCACGCACGAAGCGCGCATACTCCGTGGGCATCTCTTCGGGTTGGACGTACTTTGGTGCGGAAGTGTCGATTCGCAACGCAAACGCGGTTTCCGCGGTCATCGCGTCGTCCCCGAATCCATCGCCCGCGGTGGCCAACCGGTGAAAATCCACGAACGCGTTGGGGCACCCGGACACCAAAGCGCCGACGCACAAAGCAGCCTTAGAGTCGTCATCCGGAAGGACCGCTTCGCGTGTCGTTATCTGCGCGGCATCGAGCGCGAAAGATGCCATGTCGTCCATGACGCGACCGCCGCGCGTGCGGCTCCAAATGGAGTGGTTCCGATTCGGGCGGATGCCTTCTTTTCATCACTGCTAAAATTCTTGGAGTTCCCGAATTGATTCCCTTTCGGGACGACACCACCGGACGCCACAGAGGTCTCCGCACGGTCGCCCCGATGCCCTCTCCCACGGTTTGGTCGTTGACCCCCGCGACGCTCGCGCGCGTGGCGGTGACGGAAACCGCGGAACCCACGCTTAGTCTGACCCTCGATGCGGAGCTCTTTTTGGAGTCTCATCCCGAACTCAGTCTCGGGATCGATTGCTGCGGCGTGTGCGCCACGCCGGAGGCGGCCATGGGAGACGCTCTTCGGGAGTGCGCGCGCTGCAGGGCGGTGGTATACTGCGGCGTTGCGTGCGAAGCCTTGGACTCTACGAGTCACGCGGTGTCGTGCGCACTCCTCGGGTTCGCAGGGGACCTGACGGACGTTTCTCGTGCCGACCCGGACCGCGTCTCGGCGGCGGCGCAGGCGGTGCGGTCCACGGTGGCGAACCTGAAGCTTCTGGGCGCCACCTCCGCGCGCGCCATACTGGGCCCACGCGGGTACCGGGCCGGGGACGGGGACGACGAGGGGGAGGACGGTACGGACCAGGCGTCACGGGATGCGGTGAAGCTGCGGTGGGGTGCGGTGCTAAAGCTGGCCAATCCTTTAAAAAAGAAAACGAAAGGCTCATCATCCTCCGCGCGCGCCGCCGCGACGCTTATGCAACACGGCGAGCACATGAGCTACCCCCTGTCAATCATCGCCGCGTCCTGGATGTTCCCTATCGTACATTACGCGCTGATGATCGGCGGGGGGTTGGGGCAGGCGGAGCGGTTCGAGGACGAAAAGCGCGGTACACAGCAAGTGGCGCCCGGGCAGGTTCACTTGGTGGGCGCCGCCGCTGCGGCCGCGGCGAGCGCGGACGCGAGCTGGTGGCCCTGGCTCATCGATTTCGCGTGCCAGCTCCCCAAACCTGGTGTGGAAGTGGTGTGCGTGGGAGTTGAGGTTGTTGACGGTACTGCGGATGACGAAACGGATGAAAAGAGGCAAGGGAAAGGGAAAGGAAATGCCGATGATGAGAATGATGAAAAGAAGAACGCAACCGCAAAAGCGATCAAGAAATCCGTACACAAGTCGACGTACCGCGACTTCGTGCGACGCCGAGAAACGACAAACGCCCCCGGTCCGTATTTGATATTCGCCTCCGATCTAACACGTTCTGGGGACTGCGAGGAAATCTTACACGCGGCGCGAAGGTCCGCGGCGCCGTTCGTCACCGCGGTTCGCACGGAGATTGACTTGGCGGTGGAGACGGAACTGTTCGAGGCCGCCGGGTTCGAGGTACGGCCTTGGGCGTTTCCCAAATCAGGCGGCACAACGTTTACCGCCCCTCGGTGACGTCCACCCGTTTCATTCAAAGGCAGTACGGGAACACTAGTAACGTGCCTACTACTAGTAACGTTTACTGGCGGGCCCTGTGGTAAATTGACACAGTACTGGCAACTGTTACGAACCGGTACTCCAAGACTCTCCGACTGACATTTTCTTTTATTTATCTCAGCTCGTCGGCGTCGAGAAAAACCCATTCGCGTTTCCCGTGCCGTCGCAAAACCCGGGGATGGGAAACGACACGCAACGAGGGAACGAGTGGATTGCGGCGTACGTGCCACGCTCGACCTGTGGGGTGGGGGGGGACAAGAAACGAACGGCGGAAAAGACAGAGAAAGACGAGAAAGGCGCGAAGCGGCGCAAGTAAATTGTACATGTATTCGGTTTGTCACTAAGTTTGTACTCGCTCCTGACTAACTGCCCACACAAACAGTCCCCGATCGTTCCTGTCGCGTCCTCTAGCTCCTCGGGATGACGTACTCGTCCCGTCCGAAATCCATCACCACCTTGACATCCGGGTGGGGGGGGGGGTTACGCGCGTATTTGCTTCCCCCGTACGCCGTCGGTACCGTGTACGGATCGGGGTGCGCGTACTCCGCCAGCTTCGCCTCCCCATCCGCGATTGCTTTTTCAACCACACCCAGGTCTTTCAGATGCAGGTTCGTTTCGAACTCGCGCCGAATGCGGTCGCGCTCCGTGTAGAAGATGTCGCGCTGCACCGCCCAGCTGAGCATGGTCTTCAGCGAGTGCCTTGTGAGGGAAAGGGGGGGGTCAGGGAAGGTCGCCGGGGCACGTCGAAGTCGGATTCGGGATCGCGGGTACCCACAACGGGACGAAACGCCCTTTTGTGCGAAATGGGAACGAAACCCTGACGCGCCGCACGGGGGATCCCGGGCGAGGACAGGTTGGCAAAACGCACCTGTACAAGCGAGACACGCGCGTGGGGTTCGAAAGCGCGGCGCTCATGGTCGCTGCGTCCGGCGTTGCACGGCCGCAATGACGAAGTTGGGGTAGAAATCGAGCCAAAAAGGTGGGAAGGTTGCGAAGATTTTGTTTTCGTTTTTAACAGGCGAGGTCGGGCCCGCCGTCGTCTTCCCCGTCTCACCACCCCGAACATGCTCGTCGGCGGGTTCTTCATGCGCTTCGTTTCGATTCACACCGGCCACAGCTGCTTCTAAAAAAACACCCCTCGCTCCCCCGTGGTCCCGCCGCGCACGTCAAGCCCGGTTCTGGTTTGCGTTTGCTCGTTTTCGTCGCCCGCCAGTGACGCCGACTTGCGCAAATCCCGCCGTTCGCGGTAACTAAGCGACGTTGAGTCCGTGACTGTTTGCGCATACGGTTTCAACCGCGGCG
>Ga0302126_10002655_pt1 | contig 10093 bp, 4 predicted proteins | sample CB4_20m_MG_FD_203108 | JGI IMG/M metagenome (GOLD analysis project Ga0302126, IMG submission 203108) | Marine microbial communities from Western Arctic Ocean, Canada - CB4_20m | ecosystem: Environmental > Aquatic > Marine > Oceanic | place: Canada: Western Arctic Ocean | collected 2017-09-24 | reverse complement strand
AAGGCGGTGGTGGAAACGGCGGTGGCGAAGGCGGTGGTGGCGATGGAGGTGGCGGAGACGGAGGAGGAGGAAATGGTGGCGGTGAAGGCGGTGGTGGCGGTGGCGGGCTTGGAGGAGGAGGAGATGGTGGTGGCGATGGCGGTGGTGGCGATGGAGGAGGAGGAGACGGCGGCGGCGTTGGAGGTGGTGGCGATGGCGGTGGCGGTAACGGTGGTGGCGAAGGTGGTTGCGGCGGCGGTGGTGGCGAAGGCGACGGTGGTGGCGAAGGTGAAGGCGGAAGAGAACAGCCGCTTACCAAATTTTCTCTCTCGCAATTACAGTTTGTTTCGGTTCTATACGTCAACGCTCGGCAGGCTGCAATCGTTAACCAATAGCCGCCCGTCCAACCAGTACCATTCCAAGTTTTTGGCACGTATGTTGAACTATCGCATGCATCCCGTTCGTATCCACAGCCATGATTATATGCGTCCCACCTTTCACCAATATTGAATTCATTACATGCGGCTGATGAGCAATAATTCGCATAGTTTTCGTCTTCTTTCTGCAAGCGATTCGTGAAATTGTACGATATATCGTCCTCATCGATTACGCACAAAAGCGGATCGCAATACCAACAAAACCCGGCAGAATTCGAGATACCGTTCGATCCCGGAAAACACCTCTCTTCATAGCTAGGATTTGCTTCTTTCACTGCTACTGCTGCATCAGGAATCTTCGCTTCAGAGAGCAACTTTCTCAAACGCACGCTTTTGAAGTTATTAAAATTACCACGCGACGACGACGACGACGATAAAGAAGACTGTCCAACAAACAACGATGTAGTAGTTTCTGCAAGAGCAAATAGACGTGAGTCTCCTAAACTCGCAGCACTCGCGTTCTGATGAATTAAATAAATCATCACGAACAAATAATTAATCGACTTATAATAATAACAATAATCCAACACGTCTATTATTATATTCGTTCTTCTTCTTCTTCTTCTTCTTCTTCTTCTTTCGCTTTTTGATCCAATCAATCGCATTTATAATATAACAAACAGGATTCGGACTTTATTGTGATCAAGAGCGAGAGAAGAAAATCAAAACTATTCAATATTATCAAACTCGCAGTATGATGATATAAATAAAACAGCAAAATCAAAACAGCGCTCTTTAGTTCGTTATCGTTCTATATGTCTCGCATATATATGTATATGTATATATATATTAAGCGTAATAATGCCAATAATGTTTGCTTTTTTAAAGATATTTAAAGGTTAAAAAAAATGCGTTACGAAAACAAAAACCCTAAACGAGTGTCCGAACAAACAAAACCGTGTTCCCACGCAATCGCGCTCACTACACAGGACTACGTTTTTCGCGAGCTATATCTAAGAAGCATTCGCAGACGTCGCGCTCGGACGTTATCGTTAACTCCTCCCTTTACTTATGGTTTTGATACGTCTCCTACACCTTTACTATTCATTTTCTTATTCGCTTCTTTTTTAAAAGAGAACTTGTAACACCCTTTTCTTTTGTATAAAACAGAAAATCCATCGCAAACATTAAACATCGCGGCGCGTGAATAAAGAGAGAGATGTCATCGAACGAAAATGAACAAAAAGCACAAACAGAAGAAGAGGAACATAGGGTTGACCGATTACAATCCTTGAAACCGTTCGCGAAGTTCTTGTTGGCATACAGAGATCAAGGTGGTACGTTCGATGCAGAGCTTTGTGCACCAGAGATGAGAGAGATTTTGAGCGTGTTGAAAGAAACGTTCAAGAGGACTTTATTGGACGAAGATCGTGCAGCAGATGATTCTGGGTCGTACGAAGAACAAGTGGTTCAGTTATTAGAGAAAGCGGCGAGTGGGGCGTACGAGGACGATTTGTTAATGCAAAGAGCTACTGATGGCGAAGGAGGCTTTTGTAACGAGTACGTTGGAGGAGACCAACAAGTGAACGAGAGTAAGTGCGAGGATGGGAGATTTTTGAACGACTGCAACGACGACGACGACAATATAAAGAGTAGATATAATAGCGTAGTGAGCAATATCGTAGAAGGGTTCGTAGTGAAGACGAGAGCGTATACTGGCGAGAAGGTTTTAGTGAACGTGTGCGGATGTTCTGAAGTACCGAAGCCAAAGAAGTGGAGAGGAGTTTCGACGACGCAGACTACTGGAGAAGGTCGAGAGAATTTTTTAGCTGGAGCAAATGAGGATGAAAACGATGTTTTAGAGGAGTTGAATGACATGAAGAACACGCATAGGTTTCCGCATTCGTGCTCGGATGTGCGAGAAGATTATGATAAGGAAGGAGCGAAATGCGATGTGTACGACGTTGCGTTTAACGACGAGGTTTGCGCTCTCGCGAAGAAGGCGATGTTTTTGAAATTTGGCGATAAGAGTGTCAACGAAGCGATTTTGAGAGATTGTTTGGCCACGATTGCAATTGAGGCAGTTTCAAAGAAAAGAGGATCGGTTCAGGCATTGAATCCAAAATTTTCGTTGCCAAAGCGCGCGTTCGCTGGCTTACATCCGCCGCCGCCGATGAGGATTAAAAAACTCTCGAATACAAACGCTCGTAGTAGTAGTAATAATAGAAGACAAAGAATTGTGGAAGTTAATCGAGAAGAACAAGAAGAGCAAGAAGAAGAAGAAGAAGAAAGCGGGTTTGCGTTTCGATTAAATAAACAGCAACGGCAACAAAAGAAACGCGTTCAGATTGAAACGACGTATCCGGATAAACCGTTGACAACTTTTGCGTTAGTGACGTTAACTTTTGACTGTGAAAAAAACAAAGATAGGGCAAAGTTGAATTTTTCGGGCAGATCCTCGATATTTAGCGTTTCATTTGATAATGATATAGAAGAAGATGACAAAGAAGAACACGTCGTGTTTCCATTTTTCATTGACGTTGAAAACGTTCATAAAATTAAAGAAGAAGACAAAGATCAGAGGTCTATTGAGAACGGTAACGGCAGTGGTAGTAGAAGTAGGCGCGGATTAAGCGTGACTTATAAAGTTCCATTTAAGTTTGTAAAAACATAAATCACGTTAAAAAAAGTCTAACGGACCTTGCTGATAAACTAAACCTTGAACAACGAATATACTAAACGCCAACATCGCGAGACGGCAGTGTTGAATTTCAATCGACTTCAATATACGCACCTCTTCTTCACTTTGATTCGCGGCCAAACCGAGTGGATCGAATAAACGACCACCCGGGTATAGCTTATCCAAGGTGTTGAAGCGTTCAACCTCGTATTTACCGGAGCGTAACATTTCAGCGATAAACATCAACGGTAAATGGATAATTGGTAGCCAAAATAACCCCCAAGGAATTTCCGAACCCATGTAGGTTAGTTGCCAAGAACCATTAACGGCTTCATGAACAATGCGCGTGCTCCACCAATGCTGATCAACCCCTTCACCGTAAATGCCGTATTTGAATAAAAATTCTGGTAGCAAAACACCAATCGAAGCGAGCATGGCCCATCTTCCATTGATAAGTTCTCTTTCTCGAAATTTTAGCAAGTCTGATTGAGCGCCAAAATTTAAAGGGTCGAATCCAATATCGCCAGGTAAGCCGCCAGTTAAATGCGGTGGAACAATGACGTTTTCACCTGGGAGGTTAATGATCGCTCTTGGAAGAAACTTCATTCTATCCGTACCATACAAGTCGGTTTCACTTAATCCGGTATTTTTTACAACTGTCTTCATCACTGATTGACTTCCGTTGCTCCAGATTTCTAATGATTTAACATCGCCGGTGACTTCATTATTATTGTTATTATTGTTACCATTAGCGGCCGGAGAAGAGGCACTATTTCCGACTTTCCACCAATCTCGACCAGAAAATCCAGGGGTCATGCCTTGGTCCATACTTTGACGGAAGTCACGCATCATAATGTTCGTGTTTCGATCTTGCGGCGGGATGTTTCGGTCTAATAAATTGATACCGTCTGCCGTTTGTAACGTCTTAGTATTGCTAATATTTTTTAATCCCGTTACGTCAACATCGAGCATCTCTAAAATAGGTCGCGCGTACGATGTGAATAAACGCTTACCCGAACCACCTTCGGTGACTAAATGCGCTAAAAGCAAACCTCTCAAATCGTTATTCCCTTTGAAAAACATCATCATCGCAAACTGTAAAAGCTCCATTGAGTTCAGCTTGCTCGCTAAGAAACCTCGATTGAAATAAATTGGCAAGCCAAAAAAAGTGCTAAAGAAGTTTCGCATTTGTTCTATGCGCAAAGAAATCAACATTTCCATGCCAAATTGGTAAAATCCAATCTGGCGTCTGCGTTCATATCCCCATATCTTATCCCACGCTTCTTCTGCGATTATTGTGTAATCATTCGTTTGTTTCGCTTTTTGAAACCCGTTGTAGATAGCTTCTGCCAATATCGGTGCGTTACCGAGCGATTTTGTGATTGAGTACCCACTCGCTGGGTTCACCATGCCAGCAGCCGCGCCATACGCTAAAGTTCTTTGCGGCGAAACCGGTGGCGTTCCACCCAAAGGAATCCACGACGCCTCTTCTTCGATGATATTTACTTGATCAATTTCGATACCCATCCTAGTGAGTCGTCGATATAATCGTCGTTTCAATTCATCGAATGGAACTTGCACGCGCGCGACTAAACAAGTCTCTTCAACGAAAACAGTGTTTTCGTCAACAGGTAAAACGTAGAGAAAACTCGGTACGCGCCAACTGCCGTCGTCGCCGCCGCGCTTATTACGCATATCTTTCAGCTCTGGGTCTGCTTGTCTAAAATCCATGAATACGGCTTTTTTCGGGTCCCACGGATGGTTCGGGATGGTCACTTCAATCCCGTAAGCGGTTTGCCAACCAGGCGGAGGTCCGTTTTCATATCTCAACATTTCGCGGTTATGCCCAGTTGAGCAAATGACTAAATCCGAAAAGAGTTGAAAATCTTTCTCGAAATCATCGTTCGCAACGCCGTTTAAATCTACATCGGTAGAACCTTCGCCGTAATTACCTCGAGATGATGGATCTGTTTTAAGGAATCGACCACGAATTTCAGATGGTTTCGTCTTTTTACTCTGTTCGTCCGAAGAAAAGTGTTGCACGCGATCGACGATACCAGGGAGAAATTTCACGCCCGCCTTTTTGCATTCAGATAGTAAGTGTTCGCGTACTCGTCTTCTGCAAACTTGTCCATACGGCCGACCTAAACTTCTACCACTTTCCGGGTCGCTATCGTCGTACCACACCAAAGTATCCTCATACTTGTGCAACAATGTATGTTCTAATCCTATCGCTCTAAATTCGTCGAGCCAGACGCCGTAGTTATTCACAAACGGCGCATCTGGAGCAACGACGCCGACAGATAAGCCTTTTTTAGCAACTTCAAAGGCAATGGCTAACCCAGCTGGTCCAGCGCCAATGACTAAACAATCAACTTTTTCGCCACCTTGTAAAGCCGGTAACACATCCACGATTGGTTTTTGATCCGGGAAGACTTTGCGCTGTTGAAACGCAATCCATTCTCGATCATCTTTGAAATTTTCAAATTTCACCTTTGGCTGATCGTTCGATCCTAAATTGCGTCCGTTAAACGAAAGTTCATTCTTTAATAGTTTCTCAAAATCGAGCGGCGATTTTAAGATTGGCTTCTCGGTTGGATTGCTCTTCGCGTAGATGCCTTCGCCGGAAACACCGTCGTCGTCGTCATCGTCATCATCGTTATCATCATCTTTGCTTTTGTTTACCTTGTTTTTAAATAAATCTTTCGATGGCGTTGGAATCCCTCCATAGCCAGGTAAAGTTGGTGGCATTTTTCTCGGTTTCGTGTTTAATTCTAAAAATGCACCTCCCCACCGACTCGAATCAAACTTATTTTCAGCGTTTATAAAGTTCGCGAAAAAGCTCCCCATGAAAGGCAAAGCCGATGACACAAACGTGTATCGCATGTAATTGTTGAAAGAAATGAATAACGCAATGCCTAACGATAATAATCCACTTGGACCGATATTCCATGAAAGAAAGCCACCCCACACATCTTTCGGTAAATTGAAAAACGTCTTGAAAAATTGCCTCGTTCCTTTAATATCGAGTTCCATTAAAGTCTCCATGCCAAAACACATAAACGTGCGCACGCGCAGTTCTTCCTCCGTCCAAACTTTTTTCCAAATCTTCTCCGATGCATCTTTTGCAGAGAATAACGTTTGATCGTTTGTTGGTATAGATTCGTCGACTAAATCTGCAGCATCCACGCCCTTTTTACCTTTTTTCAAAGCTTCGCAAATAGTGTCTACTAAAACGTTCGCAGAACGCATGGTTTTCGCAACCATGAAACCAGTACTTGGATGCACCATCCCAGCCGTACCGCCTAACCCCAACGTTCTTTGTGGAAACGTGGGTAAAACACCGCCCATTGGAATTAAGCAATACTCCTCCTCTTCTACTCTCGTGACTTTCACACCTAATCGCTCTAATCGCTGCTTTAATTTTACTTTTAAATCATCGAATTCCAACCCAGGTCTGGCGACCAAAGACGTTTCTTCCAAGAATAATTGCGTATTTGAAAACGGCATGGCGTATAAAAAGGTTGGCAAAATATCATTCACCGCTTTATACGCGTCGTCTAAATGGTCATCTCGCCAATCCATGAATAACATCGTATCTAAAGGAAACGGGTGCGATTCGACATCGCAGACGATCCCAAACGCGGCTTGATACCCGGGCGTGAACTCTCGTTCGAAATCAACTAATTTCCTAGCATGCCCGGTGGCGTCTAAAACCATTTTCGCAAAAACGATCGATCCATCCGTTAATGTCACTTGACTCACGTCGTCCTCTTTGTGCAAAACCGATTTCACGCTTACTAAACCAAACTCGACGCCGTTATCAATAGCTCTATGAATTAACTTTGATTTTAACTTTTTCCTATCAACTTGAGCGTACGCGCGATCTAAATATTTCCCCGTTTGCTCGTCATTCTCCTGTGCCGTTTCGCCGTCGCCAAAGATGACTTGCGCTCTCGGCCAACTCGCTCGATAACAATCCTCAAACCCTAAAGCCTTAAACTCATCGCACCATACGCCATAGTTATTCCTCCACCCTAATAAAGGCCTCGGGTCACACAGACAAACTCTCAAACCTCGCTCTGACGCCTTCGTGCTCGTATATAAACCGGCCGGTCCGCATCCGACGATTAACAAGTCATACGCTTCCTCTTTACTCTTTCCAAACTCAATTTGAGGAAGTTCATTTGGTAACGGTTTACACACACCAGCGCTCGGTGACATCGGGTTATACGGTTTCCCTTGTTCCCAACGATCGTGCGGTGACTCCTTTTCGTTTGTTGGTATTTTAGAATCTATATGGTTCTTTGGAATCTTCGATGATCTTCTTTGTTCATTTCCTTCTTCTTCTACTTCTACTACTATCGCAGTCGTCGAACTACTGCTTCCATTACGATCATCATCCGATCGCGCGCGTGCGTTAACCTTAATTCCATTCATCACCATTCGATTATTATTCATTTCGTTATTCCTCGAATCCGTCGCGCGAGGAAGAATCGCTACTTTCCCTTTTTCTGCGAGTGGAAACTTCCTCTTCTTCTTCGCGAGGGCCACGAAGGCCAGGGGGCGATGAGGTAGTCTAGCACTAGCACGAAGAGACGGTGGCATTTTTCCCTTTTCTTTTCTTTCCTTTTAAGGAGAGAGATTATGAGAGAGATTATGAGAGAGATTGAGAGAGATTGAGAGAGATTGAGAGAGAGCGTGCTTTGAGTTTGGATAAGTTTCTTTCTGCTGATTCTTCTTCTTTGAACAGATTGACAGATTGACAGATTGACAGATTGCTGGTCAAACTTTTATAATAATCTCTTTTATTATATAATAATAATAATAATAATAATAATAATAATAGAGATAATAATAGTCAGAGTGAGAGCGAGAGCGAAGATACACGCACACGTTAGCATGAGTTGGAATTTGTGGGAGTTCATCGATGAAGATAAACAAACTATAAATAGAAATTTTAAAGCAATAAGATCTGTTGGATTTGATGACGATGATTTTAAGAAAATGGGACCTATTGCGTATAGGACACCGAAGAGATTTTTTGTGGGGACGACGGCGAGAACAAAGGATGGGAACGTTTATTCTGATCGTGCTAATCTTCATCGTTTAGAGAGTGATAGGATGAAGAGTAGTGGTAGTAGTTGTTGTAGTGAAGATAGCAGTAAAACTTTGAAGAAAAAAATTGAAGTTCTAGAGAAACAAAAGACGCGGTTAAGTTCGTGTTCGTCATCGTCTGAAGAAAAAGAAAGAGAAGATCGCTATGATGATGATGATGATGATGATATTGCTATTATTTCGAGAAGAAGATCTTCTACGAAAGATCAACAAATCTTCGTCATTGAGCGGTATAGAACGTTCTTGCAATCGAAGAATTTTAGGTTGCCTAGTTGGTTATCAACATCGCGTTCTTCGTAACAAATATCTACCAGTCGCCAGTACTAATAATACTAATAATACTAATAATAATTACTATGTATAATAATTGTGCGTCACTCACGAAAAGCTGGGTTCTTCGACATACTAAAACATCGATCGTTTTTTAATTTTCAAATTTTTAGTACATCAATAGATAGCCTCGATGTTTTTCTTTGTCTCGGCATATCAATATCGACAATATACATACTCTCAATGTTGTTTTGATTATGTTTTGAATAGGTTTCTTCTTCTTCTTCTTCCTCTCGCTGCTTTCTCGATTTCTTTCGTTTAATTAAATTTAAATTAATTTATATTCGAGATATTCAAACCCTAAACCATAAAACCCTAAATACTACGTATAAGCATTTTTTGGTTCTGACCAGGGCCCGAGCAAGATAAGAATAAGGCGAGAGAGATCGATAAGAGAGTATAGAGAGATAAAGAGAGAGAGAGTAAAAACAGTAGAGGACTCCGATGAAAGAAGCGCTCGCACGTTCGCCCTCTCCTTCTTCTTCTTCTCGAGCTCGAGCTCATTGGCAGCGAGAGCAATTTTCGTGCACGAACGCGTTCGAGATCTTTGAGACCGCTACTGATAATAACGATAACGCTGATCAGCGGCAGCAGCAGCAGAAGAAGCTAAATCGTAATGGGTTATTAGTATCGAGCAAGAAATCTCCTATCGATCTGGATAGTATCAGTAATGGTTTTCAGCTAGATAGAGAGGAACCGATTGCAGGGAGTACGGACGCGCAGCATCGGGCTGAATTGACCAGTGATTTTTTTGTTAAATTGATTAATGGAAAATCGTCTTCTCTTGATGCCGATGCGAACGTCGTTAGTCGTCATGATAACGATAACGATAACGATAATGATAATGATGATGATGATGGAGGAAATGTGGCTAAGGATAACGATGACGACGCTTTGATCGCAAAAGAGCGAAAACGTAGACGCGCATCTGCAGTCTTTACGAAGTGCCAAGCCGTCAATTGCGAAGAAGTATGTACCGCGCAAGGCTATTTATGCAAGTTTCATAGAGTTGCGAAAACGGTCGCGTTGAAGAGCGATTGGTCCGGTATGGTGAAGGAAGATGCGAGATGGTGTCATTATTGTAAGAAAGTGCAAAAGGTTTCGGATTTCACGGAAGAGAGCGGGACGCTGTGCAACGCGAAATATTTATTGAGACGTCAAAGGAGTGAGAAGAAACGTGCGTGCAAAAACGCTTCAGCAGAAGAAGATAATAATAATAACGATGATAATAATAATAATGATGATGATGATAACAAAATTTACAACAGCATCAATATGTGTATGTCGATTTATAACAACAACGACTTGCTCTTGATGTCGCCGAAGAACCCATATTTTGCTACTATTTTGGACGATAGCTTTTTGAAACCACTCATCGACAAAGGTATTAACAACGTTGGAAATGGAAGAGAAGAAGCAAAAAAAATTATTGTTGATAATGATAATAATAATTGGAATTCTGGGATCGAAATCACGGACCATCGACTAAGAGTCGACTATCATCCATCGGAGCTCATGTCAAACAATAACAAGGCAATCTGGAATGATTTGGTAAAAGCTGGTTTACTGAGCAACGACGAAGAAGAAATCGAGTTCGCTCAGATTGCTC
>Ga0302126_10002644_pt1 | contig 10128 bp, 10 predicted proteins | sample CB4_20m_MG_FD_203108 | JGI IMG/M metagenome (GOLD analysis project Ga0302126, IMG submission 203108) | Marine microbial communities from Western Arctic Ocean, Canada - CB4_20m | ecosystem: Environmental > Aquatic > Marine > Oceanic | place: Canada: Western Arctic Ocean | collected 2017-09-24 | reverse complement strand
TGTGCACAAGCCTGCTAAGAAGCGAAAAGTTAATAAAGAATGATTTTATACATGTAATATAGAGCGCGTAAGTCAAGTGACGCCGATTTTTGTTGAAAGAAATCTCTATCTCGAGAAGTGTTTTTTCGTACAAAAATAAACTAATAAACTCCATTTTTGCACCAGTTTCTCACCTCGAAACCAAACCCCTAAATTTTTTTTCGGCAAATACTAAAAATTTTCGGCGAAAAAACCCATGTCGCAATATAAATGAGGGCGATTTTGCAAAAGTGAACTGCAAAAGTGAAGCGTATCGGAACACGATTGACAGAAAAAAATGGTAATAGACTACTCGAAGTTCGATAAACTGGTCATATCGGACTCGGAAGAGGAGGAAGAAGAAGAAACAGCGGTGCCTCCTGCGCCTCCTGCGCGCGAAAACAACGCTGGTGATGGATATTTCACTCCAGAACCACACGACAGATGGGCCAGAAATTTCTCGAATAAAAAGGAACAACACGAATGGCTTTCCAACTGTTACTCGATGAGATGCGACGACGATTATGCCTGGGGCGGTTCAAATTTGCACGGCGCGTACGATCCAGACATGACGCCGGAAACGCTGAGGAAAGATTTTGCCACGTTTTGCGTGCTTGCGAAACGAAGAAAGGTTTTGCCGAAAGATTGGGATTGGAAAGCATTTCTGGAAGTGGTATTTCACGCAGTGCGCGTTTGAGAAATCGGACGCGCAGGAAAGGTGGGGCGGCGAGAACATTTTTATGGGACACATGGAAGGACAACGCTCGTTGAGAGCGACGGGCGTCGATATCATCGGGACGGGCATTGAATATGGCAGCCCGGTGCATCCAGATTTTACAAAGGCTGAAAGGGACGTCGAAGGTGACATCGATAAAGTGTTCGAGGAAATAGGCGGAAAAGAAGTGTGGGAAGCGTACCTCTCGAAACTCTACTCTTCGCCGGTTAACCGTATCGGCTAGGTCGAGGACAACGACGGGGACGACCCAGCAGCACCCGCAGAGAAAGAAAAAAAAGGCGACGGCGACGGCGAGCGCATTTGATCTCAGCTCGAAAGAATGTAGTATAAAATAAGAAAAACGCCAACCAACCATAAGCGCGGGAAGGCGCGATTTCGCGGAGTCTGATGCGGTTTGAACTTTTTTCTTTTGGTGTGTAATTCTCGAACACATAAAAACCGAAATAAGCAATCCCGCTTCTAATACACTATGTCTATATCTATACGATCTACTCTAATCTCTCTCTCTCTCTCTCTGATACTTCTAGCTTTGGCTAGAAGTTGTTTGTAATTAATTCTTCTTAATCTCTCTCTCTCTACTGCCCAAATCGTTGGAAAGAATTTAAATACTCACTCATAATACGCTCGTGTAATCGATCTTTTTTTAAATTCAAGATATTATTCACTAAAGCGAGTTCGCACTTTGAAAGTAAAAACCCGGGAAATTTACCTACTCTTAGCGCCGCCTTCGAAACGCAGACGAGCAATTCTGGTGAAGGTAAGTCTTTGATTTCAACCGTCTTCCCCGTCTTCATCTTTTCTTCTTGTTTACCTTTCTTCGATGACTTCGCTTCTATATCTCTCGCGTAGTTTACGAGCAAGTCGTACGCAGAATTTTTGTTCAGTAGAACAATATCTAATGATAAACATTTTTCTTTTTCTTCGTCATCGTCGTCGCCGTCGTCGTCGCATTCTTGTTGTTTTTGACGACGATAAAGATAATCATTATGCCTATGAGAAGAAGAAGACGTAGTAATGATTGGAAACTCGATCAATTTCCCGCTCTCGCGCGAAACCGCTCTCGCTCGAACTCTCCTACTCTTCATCTCTGTCTTATTAAACCCTTCTAGAAAGTCTAAATCTTTAAACATTGCAAGCATGGAAGTACTCTTACCATAGTCATTTTCGTCGTCGTCGTCTGTGTACAAAATGACGCACTCGCACCCGTTATTTGCCCACCACGATAAACTCTTCCCAATAATCTCACCTAATGCAACCATCATCATTCTTCGTCTTTCCTCTTCTATACTAGCAATTTTCGATTCTTCACTCGCTCTATTCTTACGTTTGTTAAACATCATCATTATCATCATCGTCGCCGTCGCGCTCCTACGACGGCTCCTACCAGTCGCGCTGCCGCGTAACAACTCGCTCTCAATAAACGATCTTTGGAAACAAAACGCGACAGATTTCGGTCTATCTGGATGCACACCACAAAACGCATCATTATTATTATTATTATTATTATCATCACTAGTAAATCTCTGAATCATTTCTTTGCTCAGAACTCTAAACGAACAAAAATGCTTTGAACATCTTTTTTGTTCTCCCGTACCCAGCAGCAGTTTTGGAACGATTGATATGAAAAATCTCACGAAGAACATGAATTCGATCATTAAACCTATTAAGATATCAGTAATCATATTAATCACATGCATTGTATTATTATTATTATTATTATTATGGCATTCATTAAGCGCATTGATTATTTATTAACTAATTAATTAATTACTCTACTGTAGCGCCCTGATTTTGATGTTTGGTTTTGATGAAACTTTTACCTGATGGTTTACGTACGTGGTAACCATCAGGTAAATTAAGAAATATTTGACCAAGCAAAGAGAGAGCATTTGATCGATTAAAATTTAATAATAAACACACGTGGCCCTCTCTCGTTCAGCGTAGTACATATATACGATTATTATTAAAATTATTACTCAAACATTTCAATAAGTCAGATCTTACTTTGTAATAATATATAATTTTTGCCACCCAATTGTCCGCGATGATGAGGGAATAAACTTCAAAAATTCAAAAACATCAGAAATCAGAATTTATAAATTCGATTTGGATGACATCGATTAGAACGAAAGACGAACGAGCGACGATTGAGATGAAGACTACTACTACGACGACGACGACGACGAATGTGAATGCTATGCAAACATTCATTCTTGAGCGATCGAAATCTACACAAACTTCTTACGAAGAAGAGGAAGATATAAAAATTAATAATTCAAAAACAGTATTAATAAAACAGAAAAGGGCCGAAGAAGATAGAGATTATTACAAGAAGCAATACGAATTATTACTCGATACCGTTGAGAGTATGATGATGATTGTTAATACTAATACTAATAATACTAATAATACTAATAGTTTGCGTCGTAGTAGTATGAGTATGAGTAGTAATAGTGTATTTGCATCTGCCGATATAAAAACAACTACTAATGAATCACCAGATCAAGTTTTAACGATGATGAGGACTCCAGAGAGCTATACTAGTACGATTACAAAAGGACAAGAACGAGAAGAAGAAGAAGAAAAAGAAAAAGAAGAAGATTTTCGAGAGTGGAAAGAGCATACGAGATCGCCTTTTAATAACAGCGATAACAATAATAATAAGAAGAACGTTAACGTTTGTTCCACGGCGACTTTGAATCCTCAGAACTTGTTGAAGATCTTGGAAGATGGCGGCGATTGCAATGATGATGATGATGATGATTCCATAAGTAACGATGGCTTCTTGACACCGAAATTTTGTACGATAGTTGAAAACCACGACGACGATTTGTTGTTATTATTAGCTCCAATTAAGCAAAAGAATTCGAGACGATGCGTAAACGAGGACGATGAAGAACAAAAAAAAATAGTAAAATCAACGACGACGACGATATCATCATCATCATCAGAACCATCAAGACGCTCGCTCTTCTAAATTATTTATTTATTTATTTATTTGTACATAATGTTTCATGAACTTATTACTTTCACACTCATTACTTATTCAAAACATCCTTTACATCGAGTATTAATTGAATATTAATAGATGAAATGGAAGAGGACGAACGGAGCTACTCGGAATTATAATTAACATCATCATCATCATGTCTATTATTATTTCTTGTTCAAATGTTTGAAAATAGACAAAACCTTATCCTTCGAAGAATACCTCCTCGAGTCTGGTCCAACGTATTCAATCTTCTTCGTTGAACCGAAATTGGTCACTTCGCACTTCCACGAAGGTGGTAATTCGCCTCCTAAGTTCTCGATAATCTCTCTCAATTTTCGTAAAGCTTTTTCGTTTTCGCTTTCGTTCTCCTTCTTTCCCTTTTTTGTCGGTGTCGTTATGATATTTGTCTTCTTATTCTTATTGTTATTCAAATTATTCAAATTATCTTGTATGTCTTGTTGTTGTTTTTTCTTTTGCAAGGCGACGCGTAAGCGTTCTTGTTCTCGTTGATATTTTTCTTGCTCTTCCTCTTCTTCGCGTTCGAAGTGACAACATCTACCGGCCCTTTGCTCGCAAAACCACTCACCGGATGGTACTCGTTTCAGCGTAGGTTCACAACAATATATGTGATACCCGTCATCGCATCCATCGCATAAGATCAACAAATCTTCGTCGTCGCCAGATTGGCATACGCAGCAAACGGTAAAGTCTAACGCGGACGGTTTATAATCCACGTGTTTCTTACAATATTTATCGTCTTTTGTACTGTTCTTTCCAACGAATTCTGTACATCTCGCAGCCGTATCGCAGTCCATTGCTTCGCATCTATTTCTATTATTATTCGTATTCGTATTATTCATTTTATTCATATTTTGTCGTTGTTGTTGTTGTTGTTGTTGTTGTTGTTGTTGTATGTTATTTTTATTAATAAGCGCAACCTCTGAGAACGACTTTGCTTCTACGACAGCGTTATTATTATTATTATTATTATTATTATTATTATTATTATTATTATTATTATTATTATTATTGTTGTTGTTAGGAATTTTATGATGATGATGATGATGAGTATTATTATTAGTCATAAGTTTGTGCTTCTTCTTGACCCTCGCTTGATCAACGAACGAAGACTTCTTATTCGATTTTGAGAACTGTTGTAAATCCCTAAGCTCGTCGCTGCACTCGCTCGATTCGTCTTCATCTTCGCTATCATCGTCGTCGTCGTCGATAGAGGAAGCAGTAGTAGTCGTAGTCGTAGTCGTAATAACTTTTTTCTTTTTGATTTTCTTATTCTTCGTGTTTTCTAAGAACAAATCACTCTCGGAATCATCGTCGTCCGCGTCGTCTTCGTCATCATCCGCTACGAGATTTTCCTGCTCAAAATCATCATCATCATCAACTGCTTGTACGAAAATCTGCTCATCGTCTCTGAAGATATCGCACTCCTCGTCCACACCGAACTCAATAAAATTCCGATCGAACACTTTAACCTCTTTCCCTTTCAACTCATTTACATTGTGGAATTTAAGATCGACCCAGTCGCGAATACTCAGCTCGTGTTCGACTGAAATAAATTTCTTGATTTCTTGGAATTTATTTCCTTTCGATTGGATCGTAACGATCACTCTCTTCTTTGCTATGTTACTTACAGTGTTATTATTATCTGCGTTGTTGTTGTTGTTATTGTTAGTAGTAGTAGTAGTAGTAGTAGTAGTACGATGAGGAGGAGGAGGAGGAGGAAGTTGAATTTTATCGCCACGTGTTGGGAGGAATATGTTCATAGTCGCGAATGTTTTTCTTTTAATGAAGAGTAACAGCAGAGCCTTTAAACTGTTTAAAATCAGTCATTAGCCAGTGTTAAACGGTGTTACAAATGAACTTTGAAAATCTGCTACTGAAGAGCTTGTGATGAAGCTGAAAACAGACAATTATAAGGAGCGTTTTTTTCGGAAATTAAAGTAATTCTTTTCATTTTTATAAATACGATTATTATTTTTGAATAGCGCGTGCGCGTGATAACAATGGACACAGACCCGCCTAATACGAACGCGAACGATAATGCCGGAATCGTCGATCATAGAGGAAATCCCGAACATGGAAGAAATCTACACGAGATCAACCAACGGATCACGAAATTAGAAACTGATAAGATCACGATAGAGAAAGTGATCGCGCAGACTAACGCGAGAGTCGAATTATTAGAGGAAGACGTGGATGATATTTTTCAGAGACAACACACTCACACGCACGTGATTATGTGTTTCGTTAGCATTCTTGTTGGCACTGCCATTCACGTCGCTAAGGTGTTCTTGAGATAATATTATTTTGACTGCTGACAAGACTCGTATAGCAAATTATTATACTGCCGATTGCCGAACGCGAACTTACAAGAGAACTGTTTTAATGACAAAAAACTTACAACAAAAAAACAAACACTCGTACACAGACGCGGTTTTCCAACACAAATTAAATCTCTCTCTCTCTTTCTTTGCTATGTATACGGATCGTGCACAAGTTTTTTCTTTTCAGCTGTTTATATTTTTTTTTTAGGTTTTTTTTGAATTTTGAACTTCTGCTTGCTGCAGAACAAAAGTATACATACTGCCGGCGCTTTATTAATTAATTGATTAATCGAGAGAGAGTGTGTGCGTGTGTGTGCGAGAGAGACCTTTCTCTCTCTTAATCTCTCTATATATATATATACATAAATAGTAGTACACAATAAATGTCTTCATCATCACTCGCGGCGCATCATCAACAACATCATCATCATCTTAGAAATCATGAAAAACGAATTATCCAAAGGAAACAAAACAGAAGGACTGCGGCCAGTAATAACAGTAATAACAGTGTTAACAACGAGCAGCAACTGAGAGAAAGATTTCGAGCGCGAACTGTCGAAGACTTGAAAAAGTTATCTTTAGTCACTGCGATTAAGACTCCTTATAAAGCGACTGGGAAGATCGATCTCGAGAAATACGTACGTTGGTAACTTATTATTATGATTAGTATGACTATTTTTGTTTTCGTTCGTTTTTAAGTACGGTGCCTATTTTTAATTGCGTTGTTCTTCGTCTTTATTATTATTATGTTATGTATCATAACGATCGTTGAAACTTCTTACTGACGCGTTTATTACGCGCGCGCTTTTTAACGCTTTGAATATATATTATGTATATATACGTAGGATTTACTAATCGAGCAACAAATCGCGGGCGGCGTTGAAGGAGTCGTCGTCGGTGGAACTACTGGGGAAGGGCAATTAATGTCCTGGGACGAACACATAATGTTAATCGCACATACGTCGAAGATTTATGGGAACGAGTTATCCGTCATCGGGAATACTGGGTCGAATTCGACGAGAGAGGCTGTACACGCGACCGAGCAAGGTTTCGCGGTTGGCATGGACGCCGCTTTACAAATTAACCCGTATTATGGGAAAACTAGTCGAGCGGGTTTAATGAAGCATTTTTATGCCGTTTTAGATTTCGGACCAACGATCGTTTATAACGTCCCGGCGAGGACGACGCAGGACATTACTGCTGAAGTGATCTTCGAATTGGCGAAACATAAGAATTTCCTAGGCGTGAAAGAATGCGAAGGCAACGAACGTATTCGAAATTACACGAAGAACGGTATAACGTGTTGGTCCGGAAACGACGACGAAGCTCACGACGCGAAATGGGAGTGCGGCGCCGCAGGCGTGATCTCGGTCACCTCGAACGTCGTCCCGACCTTAATGAGGGACATGTTATTACAACAAAAACCGAACCCGAAATTAAGAGACGATTTAATCCCTTTAATGCGTTGGTTATTCAAAGAACCGAACCCGATTGGTGTTAACACCGCCTTAGCGTTGTTAGGTTCTTCTGAACCAGTGTTTCGATTACCTTACGTGCCTTACGACTCAGAGACGAGAGCCGAAGGCTCGAAACTCTTGCAGCAAATCGGACTCGATAAATGCTCTGGCGCAGGTAAGATCAAGAAGTTATCGGACGACGATTTCATCTTATTAGATCAATGGTAATAATTTTCGTTATTATTATTATTACTATTATTATTATCGCCGTTACTGTTTTAAAGAGAGTGAGTATGAGCGAGTTCAAAAATATCGCCCCCGCGCGTGTTCGTACAATTTCAAAATCGGAACAATACTATACCTACCTACTTATAGTAAATACTGTGTTCCATTTTCCTGTATTACTTCAGCAGCAGCCGCAAAAATAGGAGTTTCTCTCGCTCTCTCGCTCTCGCTCAGTAATCAAACACGACAAAACTTTCTCTCATCATACAACAGCAGTAATACAAAAAATAAATATCTCAATAAAAACTAGGCATAGTATAGAGTACTTATTAAATCGAGAACAACAAAACACGATCATGATCGCATCGACGACAACGACTCAAACCTCTACTAACGCGCGATCGATCGCTTTTAGTATAAAAATTAATCGCAATAGAACTAAGAAGACCATGATCAATAATAGCTCGCAATCTTCTGCATCTTTAGAGTTCACAAAACTCTCGAGAGCGGCGCATGTGAACGAACTTGGTCGATCATTTAATAGACCGTTATTACGATCGCCTGATCATCATCTGAAGCATAATTGGAGATCTTTGAAGCGCACTTATGCCACTACTGCGCAGAAGGCCGAGGACGAGATCTCCATGCTCGAGAAGATGTTAGAGCTCGCGAAAGAAAGGAAGATGGAAGAACTCAAAAACAAGTCAGTTTCGGAAGAGGGGAAGAAACAGGGCAAAGGAGCGTACGCCGGTAAGTTTCGATCAATGAATTATGTACACATATATTTACAGTGTGTCTGTCTGTGTGTGTGTGTGTGTGTGTGTGTGTGTGCGTGTGTGTCGATTGTAATTGAGATCAAACGCCAGAGTGCGTAAGGGTTTGACCGCGCGTGTGTATTTTGCGCGCTCGCTAGAGGCGCCTTTGTGCACCTTTGGAATACGTATGTATACTCAAAATTTCTCTCTTTCGTTTGTTTTTCTCTTTCATGATATGCATGAAATAATAGGTAAAAGTTTCAACGTGAAGACGTTTAATGCAATCGCCCCGAGTGGTCTCGAGAAGTTCCCAAGTGGGAAGTACGCAGTCGCCGGCGAAGAGAAGGATTTACCCGGAGCGCCGATGGCGATCATGTTGCGTTCGCATAAATTAAAAGTCGAGGAAGTGAAACCGACTGTAAGAGCGATCGTTCGATGCGGCGCTGGGACGAATAATATCCCAGTGAAGGAAATGGGCGAACGAGGGATCCCGGTGTTTAATACGCCAGGGGCGAACGCGAATGCCGTGAAAGAGTTGGTCGTTTGCGGTTTGTTATTAGCGTCGAGGGGGATTTTGGAGGGCGCGAATCACGTGAAGAACGTGATTAACGTCGAAGAGAAGGGCGTTCATGAGAACATTGATAAGAGAATCGAGAAGGATAAGAGTAAGTTCGGGGGGACTGAGATTCAAGGGAAGACCATTGGAGTTATCGGCTTGGGAGCGATCGGTTCACGGTAAGTTATTTGTTATGTTTTTTCTCTTTGTTTTTCTTTGTGTTTTTGTTTTGATTCTGAAAAATAATTTAAAACAACTATATATATAACTTTTTGTTGTGGGAGTGACGAAATCTCGATTAGATGTTTGACGTTAGTTCTGAACACGTTTTGTGTTTGTCTAACGCGTGATCGAACAAATTCGAGGCACAATCCATTCATAATATCTGACCCATATCCGTTGTGTATTGTTCGCGCGCGCGCAAATTTTTTATCGTCGATGTTAACATTATATATACTAACAACATCACATCTATTATAATACTGATTAATTGTAATAATATAACAGCGTCGTCAACGCCGCCTTGGGCTTAGGCATGAACGTCGTTGGTTACGATCCAGTTTTATCCATAGATGCCGCGTTAGCGTTACCGGGAGATCGCATGGTTCGCGTCACCGACCTTAACGATCTTTTCAAAACCGCCGATTACATCTCCATTCACGTTCCGTACATCAAAGGTGTGACACATCATTTAATTGATGCCAAGGCGTTGCAAATTTGCAAACCGACGGTTTCTATCTTGAACTTTGCGAGAGGCGAAATCGTCGACGGTGCGGCTTTAAAAGTTGCTTACGATTCTAAGATGATGACCGGGAAATACATTTCCGATTTCACCGATGAGGCTTTAAGAGATGATCCGCACTTGATCGTCTTACCGCACTTGGGCGCTTCAACCGAGGAAGCCGAAGATAACTCTGCCGCAATGGCGGCTGTTACTTTAATGGACTTTCTCGAAACTGGAACGATTCGAAATTCGGTGAACTTCCCGACGACTATTCTTGCGCCGCACGTTAATAGCTCCGGTGCGCGTTTGACAATTGTCAACAA
>Ga0302126_10002642_pt1 | contig 10136 bp, 14 predicted proteins | sample CB4_20m_MG_FD_203108 | JGI IMG/M metagenome (GOLD analysis project Ga0302126, IMG submission 203108) | Marine microbial communities from Western Arctic Ocean, Canada - CB4_20m | ecosystem: Environmental > Aquatic > Marine > Oceanic | place: Canada: Western Arctic Ocean | collected 2017-09-24 | reverse complement strand
ACTACCCACTATACCGGGCTTCCATGTCTTGGTAAGACCTGTTTCAGTTAAGGGTATTACTAAGGGAGGTATTCTTCTACCAGATTCTACTAAAGAAGATATGTCTTATCTTACTACCGTAGCACAGGTTCTGTCACTGGGAAACTTGGCTTATATGGATAAAGATAAGTTCCCTGCTGGAGCATGGTGTAATGTAGGAGACTACGTATGCTATGGCAAACATGCAGGAACTAAGTTGTTTTATAAAGGAATAAGACTTATTCTTTTGTTTGATGATCAGATTATTATGAGAGTAGAAGATGCTAAAGACCTTGATCCAACCTTTAACTTAGGACGAGGTTCTAGTTAATTTGGGAAAAGCACGATAGTGTGCTATAATATAATAAACGTAAATCGTTTGTTTCGTAAACAACGGAGAATATAATGAGTAACGAGAATGATGGATGGGGAACTGTTGAAGTTTCCGAGAACAGTGGGGAAGATACCCAAGTAGCTTTTGAGATTGAAGAAGAAGAAAACCAGCCTATTGTAGTTGAAGAAGAGTTTGTAGAAGAACAGAAAGTTGAAGCTGAAGAACCTAAAGAACTTGAAGGCATAGAAACTAAGGGTGCTGAAAAAAGAATTAGACAGCTAGTTCGACAGCGTAAAGAACGTGAAGAAAGAATCGATGCTCTTATTCTTCAGAATGAAGAACTAAAGTTAAACATTAATAAAAAAGAAAACGAAGTAAACAACATCGCTAGTCGTAGTGTAGGTGCTAGTGAGAAACAGCTTACTCAGAATATTGAATTAGCTAGACAGGCATATCTTCAAGCCTTTGACGAAGGAGATAAAGAAAAAGTTCTGTCGGCTCAAGAGATTTTAACTGCTGCTCAATCTGATCTTAAAACTGTTCAGGGATATAAAGCTAGTATTGCACAGAGAATCCAACTAGCTTCTGAAAAAGAAGAAGAAGAAGTCCCAACTCAAAGGCCGACCTTTGATCCTAAAGCAAATGAATGGGCTGAACGTAATGAATGGTTTGGACAGGATACAGTTAAAACAGCAGCCGCTCTTGCACTTGATGCAGAGCTAAAGGGAGAAGGATACGATCCCAATGATGAAGAATTTTACCAAGAAATTGATCAACGTCTTAAAAAAGCCTTTGGTCAAAGTAAGAATCGTGTGCAGGAAACTGAAGAACAAAGTACTTCAGACACGTCACAACCTGCTCAGGTGGTGTCGGGGGCTTCACGCTCGTCTCCGTCCTCAAACAAAAAAGTCAAGCTCTCTAAAAAAGAAGTAAACTTGGCTAATAAATGGGGTGTGCCACTTGAACAGTATGCCGCCGAAAAGCTGAAGGTAACTCAGGCTGACGGCGAATATACTAATGTAAATACGTAAGCGTGGAGGAAAGAATATGACACGAAATGAATCACGTAGTGAGACAACAAGAGAACAGAATACTAGAGAAGATCAGTGGAACTTTGAAGAGCCTAATGCCCTAAACATTCCAGAAAATGTGCAAGCACGTTTTGATAATGAAGGCATGGCGTTACGTTGGATACGAGTCTCCCTTCAAGGTAAAGATGACATTTCAAATGTTGGTAAGAAATTACAGGCAGGTTGGGTGTTTGTGACTCCAGATGAAGTTCCCGAAATGTCTATTACATCCTTCGTGAGGGATGAAGGCAGGTATCAAGGCTCTGTGTGTCGAGGTGATGTAGCCTTGGTTAAAATGCCAGCCGGTAAAGTGAACGCTCGTAGAAAATTTTACGAAAGTAAAGCAAACGATCAGATGGAAGCTGTCAACTCTCAGTTGATGAAAAGCTCTGACTCTCGTATGCCTATTACTAATACGAGTCGTTCTGTCACAACACGGGGAAGACAACCGTCCTTTCAGGACTAACTTCCTCATAATTAAGGAGATGAAACATGTCTACTACTAAAGCATTTCGTGGTTTCATTCCTGCTCGCAAAAAGAGTGGGGGCTACAATAATGAAGCCGTCACGGATATGATTACGTTGACCTCTACGGGTCAGGCGCAGTCGCCGTCCAACAGCATTTTCACTGGTGATCCGGTTGTTCTTCCGGGTGCAAACTTTGCAACGATCTCACCGTACATTGCTGCAACTCTAAAGCCTTCAGGGGTTTTCATGGGTTGTCAGTATGTTGAAAATGGCGAACAGAAATTCTCTCGGTATTGGCCGGGGGGAGTGTCTGCCACGGACATTAAATTCTTTGTAATCACTGATCCAGATCAGACGTATTACATTCAGGCTTCTCTGTCGCTTTCGGCGGGAGAGTTGGCTATTGTCAAAAACTACAATGTAACCGTAAGCTCCACGGCTTCTTCCGGTAACACCAGAACGGGTCAGTCCAGTTACTACCTTGATGGTGCGTCTGGTACGGAAGCTGCTGCTGCTGTACGTGTTATTGGTAAGGCTCAGTATCCAGATGAAAAAGATACGGATGCTTTCCCGATTGTAGAAGTATGGCTTAACCATCATCGTGATCGTTTTGTGACGGCCACGGCGTCAACGGCTTAATAGGAAGGATTTATTATGGCTATTAATAGAGCTAGTATTAGCAAAGAACTCCTTCCCGGTCTTAACGCCGTATTCGGAATGGAGTATGGAGAGGTTAACAACGAACATGAACCTCTTTATGATGTAGAAAACTCAGACAGAGCTTTTGAAGAAGAAGTCCTCTTCACCGGCTTTGGCACTGCACCTACCAAGGGTGAGGGTGCTGCGGTTTCTTACGATGATGCACAGGAAAGTTACACGGCTCGGTATACTGCCGAAACCGTTGCGCTTGCTTTTGCTGTCACTGAAGAAGCTATGGAAGACAACCTGTATGACACGTTTGCGAAGCTTCGTGCCAGAGGTCTTGCCCGTGCTATGGCAAACACCAAGCAGGTAAAAGCCGCTAACATCTACAACAATGGTTTCTCTGGAACTATTGGTGATGGTGCGGCATTCTTCTCGGCTGCTCATCCGACGATTTCTGATGGACTTCAGTCTAACCTTCTTGGTGCGGCTGATCTGTCAGAAGCAACTCTTGAAACGGCACTTACTGCCATTCAGAAGACCAAAGATGATCGTGGTATTCTGGTTGGTGCAAGCGCCATTTCGCTGCATATCCCGGTTGATTACTGGGCAGTTGCAGATCGTGTTCTTTCAAGCCCCGGTAACACTCAGACGAGTGCTGCACAGGCTAATCCGAACAACAACGCCATCAACGCTACCCGTCACATGGGCATGGTTCCTGAAGGTTTCTTCATTAACCGTCGCTTCACTGATACGGATGCATGGTTTGTTAAAACGGATGTTCCGAACGGCACGAAGATGTTCGTCCGGTCGCCGCTTCAGACCAAGATGGAACCAGACTTCGATACTGGCAACCTTCGGTTCAAGGCACGGGAGCGTTATAGCTTCGGTGTTTCCGATTGGCGTGGCTGGTACGGTAGTGCTGGTTAATTACCAAGTAAGGGAGGGTGACTTCGGTCACTCTCTCTTTACTCTTAAAAGGGGAAGAGAATGGCAACTAATATTAAAGTAGCACAAAATGTAAGTAGTGATGGTGCTATTATAACTGGCTTTCGTTATGTGGATACTAATCTAACACTTGGTGATGAGGGAACAGGAAGTAGTCCTACGCCAGCAACTACTCGTATTATGGCAATGCATGTATACTCCACTATTGTTGGAGATATTATTATTAAAGGCACAAAGCAGATTACAAATAAGACAGCAACAGGTACTGCGATTCGATATCGTGTTGCTGCTCTTGATTCACAGGATACTTATATAGGAGATATGGGTGTAGGCGTACATGGTATTGTAAGTCTTGCAACCTCTGGTGCAGCGGCAATGGCCCCCACTATTACACTATATGTTGGCTAGTCATGCCTGACTACTCTTACCTAAAGACAGACTTAGTTAATACAACGGAGAATGACTCTTCAGAGTTTTCTACGCAGGTATCTGCTTTTGTCAAGAAAACAGAATTTAGACTTGTAAAAGACCTTGACGATGTAGGTCTTAATGAATATAATAGTGTGTCAGTCTCTGGTGGAAACGCAGGGGCTATTCCTTTAAATGATAGAGCATTGATTGTACGCAATGTTAATTTTGTGGTAAGTAACGGCACCTCTGTTACTAATCTCTTACAGAGAACAACAGAGTATGTAAATGATTACTGGCCTGTAAGTGCTTCCACCGGGACACCCCGGTACTATACACGTAAAAATAATTCAAGTATTAAAATTGTTCCTACTCCAGTTTCTGTACTTACAGTAGAAATAGAATCACAGTCACAGCCGCTTGCCCTTGCCTCTGCTACAGGAACCAGCGTAACAACCACAAACTACTTTAGTCAGTATTGTTATGAGGCTCTCTTTGCCGGATGTATGGTAGAGGCTACTATGTATATGAAGGATTGGACTACTCTGCCTGTCTGGCAACAGCAGTATCAAACAGCAATAGATCAACTTCGCAATCAAGCAAGACGTACCAGACAGGATGACATGGCAGTTGCTGCTTCTCCTGCTGGTGGTCCCAACACAATTATACAAGGGAATCCATAATGAAAATTAAAAATGTACCAAAGCCTAAAAGAAAACCTCCTGTTCCTAAAAAGAAAAATAAAATTGTTATAAGTAAAGATCTGGGTGAAGACTACACTAGAATTCCAGTGGACGAGCCAATTAAAAAGATGGGTGGTGGCTATATGAAAAAAGATATGATGGGCGGCGGAATGGTCGGCGGTCAGAAAAAACTAGATGCTAATAAAGATGGTATGATTACTGGTGCTGATTTTGAAATGATGGGTGCTAACAGAAAAAAGAATGGTGGTAAAATATCTTACAAAATGGTTGGTGGTCAGGTTGTAGATTCTAGCTATGATTAATTATTGTAAATGCAAAAGGAGAAGTTAGATGGTTGGACCACATACACTAATTAAACGGCCCCATAACCTTGATGAGATTGTGGGTCGTCCCACTGGACAGGGATATGGCGCTGCTCGTAAAGGACCGGCTGTTAAGGGACCGCCGCAGGATGTTGTAGTTGATGAAGACTATGAACAGGGTAAGTCTTTTAAAGTAGAAGACTAACTATTAAATGGTTGCTAAAGAATTTCTTATTAAATATAATAAGTCTGTACAAGAAGGTTATGATGATTATACTTTAATAGATTTTTCAGGTACTAGACCTAATCAGGAAGACTATAAAGATTTTAACGAATACATAAATAATCTTTGTAATTATATGGGAAAAAAATTTAGGTACACATATGGCAGTAAAGCAAAAAAGAAAACCTAGTAACATGAAGGGCATGACTATTGGTCGGGGCATGAAGCGTCCTACCAAGTCTGGTGCCGGTATGACTAAGAAGGGTGTTGCTAAGTATCGTAAACAGAACCCCGGTTCTAAATTACAAACTGCTGTAACTGAAAAGAAACCTACAGGTAAACGTGCATCCCGGCGTAAGTCATACTGTGCTAGGTCTGCTGGACAAATGAAGAAGTTTCCAAAGGCTGCTAAGAATCCTAATAGCAGACTTAGGCAAGCTCGCAAAAGATGGAGATGTTAATGAAGAAGACAGTAGATGCTCCTAAAGGTTTTCACTGGATGAAGTCTGGTAAAGGATTTAAACTTATGAAGAATCCTACTGGTGGTTACCTAGCACACAAAGGTGCTTCAAAGAAAGCAAGCTTTGAAGTTCAGAAGATACATAAGAAATGATTCTACGTAAGAAGGGCGGCACAGCTACTAAGCGTGACCCAAAGAAGTGGGCCGCTGCTAAGTCCAGAGCAAAGCGCAAGATGGGTGGTAAACATTCTGCCCGTGCAATGCAGCTTGCTGTTAAGTACTATAAAGATTCTGGTGGATCGTACAGCGGTAAGAAAAAATCTACTAATAAACTTTCAAAGTGGACAAAACAAAAATGGAAAACAAAGTCAGGCAAGCCATCAAGCAAAACCGGAGAAAGGTATTTGCCGGAGAAAGCAATCAAATCCCTGACGTCAAAGGAATATGCAGCGACCACCAAAGCAAAGAGAAAGGGGACTGCTGCCGGGAAGCAGTACGTGAAGCAGCCCAAAAAGATAGCACGAAAAACAAGAAGGTATAGAGCTTAATGGCAGTCTCAGGCACATATGATTTTAACCTCGATATAGATGAGGTTATACAAGAAGCTACAGAAATGATTGGTGGTGAAGATACGCTTGGTCATGAACCAGCTTCTGCTCGCCGTTCTATTAATCTTATGCTTAAAGATTGGCAGAACAGGGGTGTTCTTCTTTGGAGTACTTCTGTTTCCAGTGTAACTGTAGCTGCCAGTACTGCAACTTATTCTCTTGCGTCTTCTACTATAGATGCTTTGGAAGTTGTTCTTAATAGAGATAGCACAGACATTCAACTTCAGCGTATTACTCCTGAACAATATCTTCTTATTCCTAACAAGACACAAACAGGTCGTCCTAGTCAATACTCTATACGTAGAGAACGTGATAATCCTGTCATGTCTGTCTGGCCGCTTCCTGATAATGCTACAGATGTTCTGAAGATGGAAATTATTTCTGAACTTCAGGATGTAAATAAATCTGCAATACAGAATGCAGACTTACCTAAAAGATTTTTACCCTGTCTTACATGCGGTCTTGCTTATTACATGTCAATGAAACGTCCTCTTGTTCCTGAGAACAGAATTATGATGTTAAAAGCAAACTATGAAGAGCTTCTTATGAGAGCAATGGAAGAAGATAGAGAGAGAGCCTCTATGTTTATTCGTCCAAAATTAAGGTATGTATAGTGGCAAGTACTAGAAATGCACTAGCCATGTGTGATACATGTGGATTTGTGTATCCGCATCGTATAATGCAAATGAATAGTTATGGGATGCTGGTATGCCCTCAAGACTTTGAAGGACAGTTTGATCTGAAGAACCATCCTCAAAACCATGTGCCTGATGTAAGAGATAACCCAGCAATTCTTAATCCTCGTCCCGATACAGGTGGACGTAATCTTACATGGAGTCAGGCCAACACTGCTTGGGGATCAACAGATAAGTATTGGAATATAATATGAGTGACTTAACAAGCCAACTAATATCAAATACATATAAACAGATTATACTTGTTAGTTCTTCTACAAGTAATACTGGTGTAAACACTTCTCTTAAACCTGTTCAAACAGGAGACGGTGTAAACACTGCTCTGAGGGTAGCTACAAATGCCGTACAGATTACAGGTTCGCTGGGTATAGGCGGTGATGTATCTCTGGAAAGAAATCTTCATGTAGATGATAAAGTATGTGCCAGTGCCTTTTATGGCGATGGTTCAAACCTTAGTGGTGTGACTGCTACGATTGCTGGTAATATATCAGTAAGCAATGCTACAGTGGGTAGCAACCTTTATGTAGGTGGCACTGCCACAGTTGTTGGTGCTGCACATCTACAGTCAAGTCTATCAGTTGGAGGCGCTGCACAGTTTGCCAGTACGGTTACTGTGTCAGGCGCAACCCAACTACAAAGCACTGTAACAGCAGTTGGTGCAGCTACTTTTAAATCTACAGTTACGATAGAAAATACAGCAGCCCTGAAAAATAATGTAACAGTTGGCGGTACATTTAATGTAGCTGGTGCTGCTGGGTTTACTTCTAAGTCTACCTTTAGCAACGATGTATCAGTCAGTGGTCGCCTTGATGTGGCAACATCAGCTTGTATTGGTGGAGTACTTGATGTTGAGGGTGTGGCAAACTTTGCAACCAATGTATCAGTAAGTGGTAATATACATGTTGTTGGTAATGTAACTGCTGCTGCATTTTATGGTGATGGTTCTAATATTACAGGTGTTGCTGCTTCTATTGGTAATCTTCCAGATAGTGTTTCTATTTCAGGTTTTCTTAATGTTGGTGGTACTCTTGGTATTACAGGTGGTGCAACTTTTGACTCTACTGTCACAGTTGTTGGTGCAGGGACATTTAAAGATAGTGTAAGTGTAAGTGGTAATCTAGCTGTAGGAACTAATGTTTCTATTGCAGGAACTTTAAGCGTTGGTGGTGCTGTAGACTTTAACAGTACACTGGATATTGTAGGAAATACGTCTATCGGTGGTATGGGTATCATTAATGGACCAGCTAAATTTAATAATACAGTTACTGCTCTTGGTGCCACGCATCTTCAAAGCACACTGTCTGTTGCAGGAGCAGCAACCTTTGCATCCACAGTAACAGTAGTTGGTATAGGTACATTTAAGGATGATGTCTCTGTAAGTGGTAATACTAATCTTGGTGGTACAGTAACAATAGCCGGAGCAGTAAGTCTTGCCTCTACTCTTAGTGTAGGTGGTGCAGCAAACTTTGCAAGTACAGTAACCATTGCTGGCACAAATATTCAAGCTGCTAATGCAAGAGTATGTGCCAGTGCGTATTATGGTGATGGTTCTAATCTTACAAATGTAGGAATTAGTGGAAATGTTTCTGTAAACAATGCTACAGTAGGTGGTAACTTATTTGTAGGTGGCACAGTTACTGTAGCTGGTGTTGCTATATTTGAAGATGCTGTCTCTATATCAGGTGCGGTAAATATTGCAGGTAATACTTCTGTAGGTGGTACATTAATAACTACAGGTAAAGCTGAATTTAAAGATGATGTGTCTGTATCAGGCAACACTGTATTTGGTGGTACACTAAGAGTTGCAGGGGCAACGTCACTAGAAGGTGCCGTTGATCTTAATAGTACGCTTACTGTGGCAGGAGCAGTATCACTTGCTTCTACACTGAGTGTAGGAGGAGCAACTAACTTTCTCAGTACAGTAACAGTTGTTGGCAATACTAGACTTGGTGCAATAGTTTCTGTTGTAGGTGCTGCAAACTTTGCCAGTACTGTTACCGTGGTAGGCGCTGCTCATCTACAGAGTACAGTATCTGTTGGAGGTGCAGCTACATTTGCATCCACAGTAACAGTAGTTGGCGCTGCTCATCTTCAGAGTACAGTATCTGTTGGAGGTGCAGCGACGTTTGCATCTACTGTAACAGTAGTTGGTGCTGCTCATCTTCAGAGTACCGCTTCAATAGCAGGTAATACTGTTCTTGGTGGTACATTAAGAGTTGTAGGAGCAACTTCGTTAGAAGGTGCGGTTGATCTTAATAGCACACTTACTGTTGCTGGAGCAGTATCACTTGCTTCTACTCTTTCAGTAGGAGGTGCTGCAAACTTTGCATCTACCGTGACAGTCGTTGGGGCAGGTACGTTTAAAAGTAATGTGACTGTTTCAGGTAATATGGACATAGCTGGTAATGTATCGGTTGGTGGAACACTCTTTGCTGCTGGGGGCATCACTTACGATGGTAATGTCTCTGTTAGTGGTAATCTGGCAGTTGGTGGTAATGTATCAATAGGTGGTACTCTTAGTGTCACAGGTGCAGTATCACTTGCTTCTACACTAAGCGTAGGCGGAGCCAGTAACTTCCTCAGTACAGTAACAGTTGTTGGTAATACAAGACTTGGTGCCTTAGTATCTGTTGTAGGTGCAGCAAACTTTGCATCCACAGTTACAGTAGTTGGTGCTGCTCATCTTCAAAGCACTGTCTCAGTTGGGGGTGCAGCTACATTTGCATCCACAGTTACAGTAGTTGGTGCAGCACACCTTCAGAGTACAGCTTCAATATCTGGTAATACTGTAGTTGGAGGAACGCTTAGAGTTGCTGGGGCAACTTCTCTTGAGGGTGCTGTTGACCTTAATAGCACACTTACCGTTGCTGGTGCAGTATCGCTTGCTTCTACTCTCTCAGTAGGCGGTGCAGCAAACTTTGCATCTACTGTAACAGTAGTTGGTGCTGGTACGTTTAAAAGTAATGTTTCTGTTTCAGGCAATCTAACAGCAACTGGAACAGCCGTTAAATTTATTAACGCTGCTGTATGTGCATCTGCATACTATGGTGATGGTAGTAATATCACAGGTATAAATGCAGACGTAGGTGGAAATATTTCTGTTAGTAATGTTCTAGTTGGGGGTACGCTCAGAGTTGTAGGAGCAACGTCACTGGAGGGTGCAGTTGATCTTAACAGTACGCTTACTGTGGCAGGAGCAGTATCTCTTGCTTCTACTTTAAGTGTAGGTGGCGTAGCAAACTTTCTTAGTACAGTA
>Ga0302126_10002640_pt1 | contig 10140 bp, 5 predicted proteins | sample CB4_20m_MG_FD_203108 | JGI IMG/M metagenome (GOLD analysis project Ga0302126, IMG submission 203108) | Marine microbial communities from Western Arctic Ocean, Canada - CB4_20m | ecosystem: Environmental > Aquatic > Marine > Oceanic | place: Canada: Western Arctic Ocean | collected 2017-09-24 | reverse complement strand
GATTTTAAATTAGATAATACTTAGCTACAATGCCCAATATGCCCCATTGGCGGAACTGGTAGACGCGCGCGATTCAAAATCGCGTTCCTTCGGGAGTGCCTGTTCGATTCAGGCATGGGGCACCACTTAAATCAAGTTAATGAAAACTAATCATCTTGAACAGTTAATCTGGTGGGAATATTTCTTCCAGATTTAGCATTCAAAATATTCTTAATTTCAAATTCAATAAACTCCTGTTTTTCTTGAAGAATATCATCAAGAGGAGAGTTAAATATCACACATTTTTGTGAACTACCTTTATCAATAGTTATATTGGTTGAGGCAAAATTAACCTCCTCTGGTTTTAAGAATCCAGGTTTATTTCTATAAACTGGTTTAATGTCAAAAGTTATATCATCTTCCGCAGCCCATGCAGTATTAAAACAAATATCTGTATCTTTATCTTCTCCAAATATTATTGGCAGATAATAACTATATACTGAATTAGTTGGATTTTCGGACACCCCAAATATCCCACTAATAATTGATGATGTTTGATCATAATCATCTAAAACAGCATATTCACCTAAATCAATCTTATATGAATATGTAGAATCATCTTTAAAGAAATTTTTAACAGCTTGAAGTTCAAATGAACTAAATTGATCTCTTACTTTATCAAGTAAAGATTTAAGAAAATCAAAATCATTAAATGTATAGTTTCCTTTTGGTATTGTTCTTGAAATATCCCCACGATTATTAACTACTTGCTTAGTTAAAACAGTATCGTCTTCTATAATTTTAAATGTAATCTTGCCTTGATCTAACCAAGTTACTTGAACGGCTCCGGAAGCAAGAGTTTCAATTTTAAGCTCAACAATAAGCTCTAAATATTCTGATGTCTTTGCATATTCTTCATTAGAAAAAATTTGTAATTTAAAATCCTCAACACTTGTAAATGGCGCATCTACATTCAAGGATAAATTAAATTTAGTATCAGTTGTATAACTTCCCTGAATAAAGGCATCCATTGAGGCTTTTGAAATTTCTGATCCAACCAAAGAGGCATCAATCCATTTTGTTGTGGTATTTAATCTTGGAAAAATTCTATAATCTCTATCTTTACCATCAACCAATCTATCGGAAAAAATAATTCCATGAATACTCTCTGACTCAAATAATATATTAGATCTGGGAGCTGTGCTTCCAATGAAATTGTCATAATCATACTTAGAGCCACTCATTATGTTAAAAATAGCATCTCTAGCATCTTGGCCATACAAATCTTCACCAATATCAATGCACCCCCCTTCGGCAGGGCATTCTGAAGCAACATACTGATCATCTCGGGGTACAGATGAAACTCGATAATTATAAGTTTTAAATGTTTCACCATTATCTCGATCAGGAGAGGTATTTGGAGAATAATAATAAAATGCACTTTCTCCATAAGACAGAAGCTTTCTCATTTCATCGATTTTGGATAATGCTGCTGGTATTTGAGCAACTTCTTTTATCAAAGATTCAGGGTCTAAATTATCATTATCGATAATGTTGAAAACTTTGCTTTCAGTTAATCTAGAAGTTCCATGGTTATTTACTGCAAATTGAACTGCCCAAGTTGGAGCAGTATTAGGAAAACTATCTCCTCTTCCTTGTTTTTCAATTCTAAGTCCAATTGATGGTCCATAATTTGGAAGTAAAGAACAAGTCTTGAGATTATTTACTCCTCTTCCAAACCCATACCTATACTCCATTTGTAAACCTTTTGAATCTTGAGGTCCTACAAATTGTATTGTTTCCTCAGACTCACAATATGACTCTGCAGTTGAGTCCTCATTTCTAATGCCGCTAGACTCTGTTCCTCTTATATTAATATTTCCGATAACCCCATCAACTGAAAAATTATCATTATTAATATTTACCTGCCTATAGTATCTTTTTGATGCGTCAGCAACACCAATTAGAGATAAATTAGAAATACTACAATTTGCATTATTATTTAATGTACATAGGTACCTTTTGAGGCTTCCATCAGCATTAACAGAAGCTCCAGTCGAACTTATTTCGTCTACGTTATAGAACCCTTTTAAATTTTTGTTAGTCTTATAAATTGAAAAGAACTCTAGAGGAAGATTAGTAAAATTGCCTGTTTTTAATATCGAATCTAAAGAATCACTTGATAAAGATACATTTGGTGTTACGTCTTTACCGTACCTTGTTGAAAGCTCTGAAGATATATCTTCTTTAATTGCATTATAAGATGGGAAGAATGCAGCTACCTTTTGAGCTAGTTCTTCAGTAATGCTACTTGAACCACCACTAGCAATAAAATCATCAATTAAGTCATCAAGGGTAATACCATAATTGCTTTCAATATTGTCAATCAAAGATGAAACTTGAGATGATATTTTATTCGCTACTGCATCGCCCTCAGATTGACAGCCTTCAAAGACAGATAAGTCTTCAGTTAAATCTGCATCATTTTTCCCTTTTAAAATAGCCTCACCAATAAGAGATGTAAATGGGGAGATAACAAGCTCATTTGAGCCCGCATCATTGACTGATGGTAATAACATTTGATATGCCTTAGTTACTGTTCCCAAAGTCGAATCTTCTGCACCAACAGGGATGTTGGCAACAATAGGTCTTGCCTTAACACATGCTAGATCGCTGTCATTTACCTTAATTTCAAAAGTACCGTCTGCATCAGTTATTGTGCTGTATTCTCCAGCATCGAGTCTTTGATTAAAATTTACATCAAAGAAGACTTTTGCACCAGAAATATAGCCATCAATAGTTTTACCAGATACCGAAGTTCTCTCATCAGTCACTGCGCTTAATCCATTAAATTCAGTAGTATTAAAGGCAGATGATTTGGTATTAATTATTGCAAATAAATCATCTCTAGCCTGCTGTCCAACTGAACTTATGACTTCTGTTCTATTAGATCCTGTTTCTGAATTTTCATAGGTTGCATATTCAAATTGGTCGTTTTCAGGATTATGGTCTATGTCTATGCGGCCACCCTCAGTAATTTGGCTAGACGAATTTCTTTTTGTCCAATAAATTGCGATTTGATCTGAAGATGTTGTACTTAATTTATCTCTCAATATATTAATGGCCTTAAATGTTCTAGGTATTGATGCTATTTCCTGAATCAATGGATCTGGATTTAGACTATCTTTATTTTGATAAATATTATTAAGCTTGTTTGTAAAAAATGTAGATTCACTATATTTTGGATTCGTAATTCTGACATCAATTTCTTCAAAATTAGTACCGTCATCATATCTGTCTACAAGAGCAACAAATAATGCCTCGCCCTTGTCCTCTAGCTCAGCTACACATTTATCAGTTTCATCACTGCCAGATGCAGCGCCGGTATTATACCTATCGTTAGTTGTAAAATTTTCTCTTTGATTGACTGGAACAAGATACAACCAATTTTGTAATATACAAATTCTGCTTTTTGGGTTGCCATCAAAATCAAAATCTACTCTTTGCTCATCCTCAACAACAAGCTGGTAGTTATAGGTTGATGGATTGTAGCTATTATTAATAAAGGAGCTTGTTCTTGTATACCTTTGTGATGCATCTCTCAGTGAGACCAAGCTAATATCATTAGTTGTACAATTTTCACTATCACCAAAACATGCATAATGATTAATTTCTCCAGTATTTTTAAGCTTAGCCCCACTTGCTGTAATTTTTTCTTGAATAAACCATCCCTGATCATTAGGTTCCGTTTTATATATAGCCGAGAAGCTAACTGGTATTTCTTCAATAGATGAATTTGTCAAGATTGAGTTAATTGAATCCTTTTTAATTGTCACATCAGTATTAATTGTTTTGTCATGAATAACTGAAAGTTCGGAATCAAACTCATCTGTTAACTGTTTAAAGTATGGGAAAAACTTAGCAATATTTTGTGCAGATGCTTCGGTAATAGTTGAGTTAGATGTGTCTGCAATAAAGTCGATAACTAAGTCATTATATGAGATATCAAGGCTTGAGCTCAATGTATTTTTAATTTGGTTTAACTCACTGGTTATGCTTGAAGCAATTCCATCGCCAATGCTACTGCATCCCTGTTTAAGAGTTAATTCATCCTTAATAGATGATGAACTTTTTGCTTGGACAACTGCATCTCCTAAAAGACTTGTAAATGGTGAAATTACTATAGATGAGTTACCAGTATCATTTATAGATGGTAAAACCATCTTGTAAGCTTTAGTTACTTCTCCTAGTGAGGAGTCTATGGCACCAACTGGCACATCGGCGACAATTGGTCTTGATTGAAGACAATTATATAACTCTATATCATTGGTTGAAATGAAGAAACTTCCATCTGCTCCGGTGACTGCAGATAATTCTCCTACGTCAGGCCTAAAGTTAAAGTTCTGATCTAAATAGACTGTTGCTCCTTTAATGTAGCCATCAATTGTTTTTCCTTCAAACGAAAACGCATCATTAACATCGGCGATATTAATTGTGATATCTTGTGTTGTCGAATAAAGGCCATCACCTGCTGTTACTGTTGCTGTATAACTAGACTTGGTTTCATAGTCAGGTGCTGAGACAAAAGTTAAAACCCCTGCTGAAGTAATTGCTAGTTCTGTTCCAGATATTGTAAAGGTAATTGCATCACCATCTGCATCAGATGCGATTACTGTGCCTATAGCAGTTTGGTTTTCAGCTGCGGTAAAGGTGGCATCGGAACTAATCACTGGAGCTACATCATTTATGTTAGTGACAGTTACTGTGATGTCCTGGGTAACTGGATTAGCGCCATCACTTGCCGTTACTGTTGCTATGTAACTAGACTTAGTTTCATAGTCAGGAGCTGAAGCAAAGGTTAAAACTCCAGCTGAAGTAATTGCAAGTTCAGATTCTGATACAGTGAAGGTTACTGAATCACCATCGGCATCAGTTGCAGTAACTGATCCAATAGCTGTTTGGTTTTCAGCTGCGCTGAAAGTAGCTTCTGAGGTAAATTCAGGAGCTATGTCATTTACATTAGTGACCGTAACGGAAATATCTTTGGAAACAGTTTCAGTTCCATCGGTTAGAGATAAAGTAATTGAATAAAAAGATTTGGTTTCAAAGTCTGGTGCATCTTTAAAAGTTAATACATTGTCTGTTGAAAGATCAAAGCTATCGGCATCGGTTCCACTTAGGGTTAGAGTTAAATCATCCTCATCTACATCTGAGACTGAGATGGTTGCCACAGCTGTTTGATTTTCAGCCACTTGTATTGTTGAAGCGGAATCAATGGACGGCGCATCGTTTACTGCCTCAACGGTAATGCTTACATCAGCACTAGAAGTTTTATCTCCTTGGGTGATGGTGTATGTAAAAGTATCTGTGCCATTAAAGTCAGAATTAGGTGAATAGGCTATCTGCTCAGGTGAGGATTCAGCCAAAGTAGTTGTGCCATTAGAGCCATTTCCAGCACTCACACTAATAGGTGCAGAAGTAAGATATGAGTCGTTAAGAACAACATTAATAGTTACTGATGTATCCTCTGAAGTAGTTGCTGAATCAGCTATTGCGCTTATATCAGGTGTTATTTCATCAGCGTCTATATTCTGATCTGTGGCTATATACGTTAAAACGTCAGTGGTGTAACTAGCAACGGTTTCTGCTGTTGCAGTTCCATTAGCTATCGCTTGTATATCTGTTTGCAAGGTTGAGACAGCAAAACGTATGACTGATGTTGTGAGATCATTAGAAGATTTCACCTCAATAATAGGCATGACTCCAGAAAGGGCTTTGGTCGTATTGGCTTTAGCGTCATCGGTAATTGTTAATGTTTTTGCAGCTACGACATTGTCTAAAGCTTTAGTAATAAAAGCCTCAGTTTCAATGTCTACTTTAGTAGTAGTTTCTGTAAATTCTTTTTCTATTTCTTCAGTAATAGCCTTAAAGTAATCCTGGGTAGTTTCTGTTGTGGTATTTAAATCATTGGTGATATTTTGAAGTGCGTAAGCTAAAACCGTTAGCTGGTTACCCTTCTCATATAAATAATCATTGATACCACCATCGCCTTTATTAGCAACTGGATCAAAGATAGAAACGTCAATAGAAGCATCAATTCCTAATGCTGCATTAACCAATGAAGCATCTGTCATAAAAGCAGCCACAGAAGTTACAGGTGTGACAGCTTTAAAGTCTGAGTGGCCTGTGAGTTTATGAGTAAGTAATAGGTTGTTTAATAGTATTTGTGAATCTAGATCTGTTCCACCAATTGAGACCAGGTTACCGTTAGCGTATTTAATTGTTAAGTTGCCATTATTATCAGAAGTAGTTGAGTTCTCGTTTGAGTCTTTAGTCCAGTCATCATTCTCATCAATAAAAACATCAGCACCCGAAATATAGCCATCTACAACAACTACTTCAATATTTCTATAGCCTTCAACAACAACTGAATTAGTGCCTGTCCCTCCAGCTCCAGTACAAGCTAGTATAAAGGTGTTATTGCCAGAGGATGAAATCGTTACCGCCTCACTTCCTGAAGTAGTTTTAGTTCCAGACCAAGAGCCGGAAGCAGAACAAGAAGTGGCGTTAGAAGAAGACCATGTAAGAGTAGAAGTCTCAGTTAAAAGAACTGACATAGGACTTGCAGAAAGACTAACAACAGGAGCTGGGGTAACTGGCGTTGTGTCACCACCACCACCACCGCCACCGCCACCACAAGATGATATTAAAAAAATAGAACTAATTATAAAAGTATTCTTGTAATGGAGCTTCATGCATAACCTCGGTATATAAAATAAAAAAGACAAAGCAGGTATTAATACTACACTTATTTAATGTAAGTGCAAAAAAATATTTTACCAAAAGTAACCTATACTAAAATATTAGCTAGTAAGTTTTATTAAAACTTATATGTAAGAGAGGAACCTATCGAGCCAAAGTTTTTATCAAAATGATGCTCAGATCTTTGATTAAAAGTAATATTTTCAAAACCATATAAATTGTTAATGTAAAAAGAACCATAAAAATTAATATCAAAGTTAGAAATGTTGTAATTAAGACCAGATCTAATGCTTAAATTATAATTAGGGATCTTATTAAGATTCTCGTAATCATGTTGCTTAACAAAAATTAGAGTAGGGTTTAAAAAAAAGGAAAAATTATCAAATAACAATATAGATTTATTAAGCTCAAGACCTAATGACGTAGTAAACCACTTTTCTCTTTGTGGCAAAGTTCTTAAAGTGTTACTAATAAGATCACCCAACCTACTGCCATTAAAAGTTAGGTTTGCAATAAAACCTGAAGTAATTTCTTCCACTGGGCTAATCCAATTAAACTTATTCTCAGTTACCATGATAAATAAAGCATATTCATCCATTAAAAATGAATCTATTGCTTTGGTAAATTCAAAGCTTAGGCTTTGATTCTTACCATCTACAAGCATAAGCGAGTCATCCAAGATATTATATTTGGGCTTATTATTAGATATCCTGATCTTAGCCTCGGGACATATCCCAATAACTATTGAGGAAAAAGAATAGCAATCAATGATCTGTCGATCAGCAGTTTGCTCTGAGAACGTTAGAGAGTAGGACGCGTTCTGATCATCTTGAATATAATAAAATCCAACTGAATTAGTATCAGCTGTGAGATTAAGTTTTTTTGGTTGAACAGAGCGTTCGAGATCTAGGCTAAAGATTGATTGGTTAAATTTGATTCCAAAATTATTGTGATACAAAAAAATCTCGCTATTCAATGAATCACTATATTTAAAAGAGGTATTTGTAGAAGGAAGAAAATCCCAAGATGCATCAGTAACTCTCTTATCAATACTCAAATAGCCATTAAAAGCAGAAATATTCAATGTAAAAAATAAAATAAATATAAAATAAACTTTATATAAAATATTTTTTACAATCATAATTTAATTAACTAATGATTCCATCAACTCTTTTCTTGTCATAAAACCATCCATTTCGAAATCTTGGTAATTAGTATTTGGATATTGTGGTTTCAACATCTGAATTAACTTTGTTTCGCAGCCATTATCATTGATAACTTTTCCTGCTTCGATTAAGGACGAAAATAATATTAAAGGAAGAATTAAAGCGGATAGGTATTTCATAGCCCTATTCTACTTAATTTAAAAGCAAAAATACAAAAAGGGGCATAAAGCCCCTATATTATTGTGTTTATTTTTTATAATTTAGCGTCTAGCTCCGGCAAGGCAGTAAACAAATCAGCAACTAGTCCATAGTCAGCAACCTGGAATATAGGGGCATCCTCATCTTTATTTATAGCAACAATGACTTTTGAATCTTTCATACCTGCTAAATGCTGTATAGCACCTGAAATTCCAACAGCTATATAAAGATCAGGGGCAACAATTTTTCCAGTTTGCCCAACCTGATAATCATTCGGTACAAAACCAGCATCAACAGCTGCTCTAGATGCACCAACCGCAGCACCTAATTTATCTGCAATAGAGTCTAATAAATGAAAATTATCACCTGACTGCATACCTCTTCCTCCAGAGATAACAATAGAAGCTGCTGTTAACTCAGGTCTATCACTTTTTGCAATTTCTTCTGAAACAAATTCAGATATATTCATAGAATCTGCTGCAGGAATTGCTTCTACCTCTATACCAGAATTATTAGTTCCAACTGGGTCAAAAGCTGTTGCTCTTACTGTTATTACCTTAGTAGCGTCTAATGACTTAACTGTTGCTATACAACTACCGGCATATATAGGCCTTTTGAATGTATCATCTGACTCGACAGAGATAATATCTGATATCTGCTGTGAATCAACTTTTGCAGAAACTCTTGGTAGCAAGTTCTTACCAAATGTAGTTGCTGGAGCAAGTATGTATGAGTGGTTAGAAGATATAGACATAACAAGTTCAGCTAAATCCTCTGCAATGAAGTTTTTATATTTAAGGTCATCACAAGAAATTACTTTTGAGATACCGTCAATAGTTTGTGCCTCAGACACAACAGAAGAACAATCTGAGCCAGCTACTAGCAAAGAGATATCGCCACTTATTTTTGTTGCAGCAGCAATTGTATTTAACGTTGCTCCTTTTAAGTTTGCGTTATCGTGCTCAGCTATTACTAATGTACTCATGAAATCACCTTTGCTTCATTTTTAAGTTTCTCTACTAATTCATCTACAGACTCAACAATTACACCAGCCTCTCTTGATGCAGGCGACTCAACGGATAGAAGTTCAGTTCTTGCTGAAACATCTACACCCAAATCAGCGATTGGCATTACTGATAATTCTTTCTTTTTAGCTTTCATAATATTTGGCAAAGAGGCATATCTTGGCTCATTCAATCTAAGGTCTGTAGTGACTATTGCTGGTAGAGTTAATCGAAGTGTCTGAAGGCCGCCGTCAATCTCTCTGGTTACATTGGCATGTGATCCATCTAATACAATTTCTGAAGCATTAGTAGCTTGAGGAAAGTTTAGAAGAGCTCCAAGCATCTGACCGGTCTGGTTATTATCACCATCGATTGTTTGCTTACCAAGAATGACTAAATCAGGTTTTTCTGTCTCTATTATTTTAGCAATGGACTTGGCTATAGCTAGAGGCTCAAGTAAAGTTTCAGTTTCAACAAGAATTGCTCTGTCTGCTCCAAGAGCAAGAGCAGTTCTTAGTTGTTCCTGCGATTCAATTTTTCCTATAGATATTGCAATAACCTCATCTGCATTTCCCGCCTCTTTAATCCTTACAGCTTCTTCAAGTGCAATTTCACAAAATGGATTTACAGACATTTTTACGTTGTTAAGGTCAACGTTTGAATTGTCAGCGAGCGGTCTTACTTTAACGTTATAATCAACGACTCGTTTAAGTGGTACTAGTATTTTCATAATTTTTGTTATATAAATTTGTTATCTATTTTACGTATAATATAAATGATAGTTATAATAGGTTATAGACTATAATTGTATTAGGTTTTTTGCATTTTACAATACAAATTACAGAAGGGGTAATTTCATGGAAAGAGAAATAATGGAATATGATGTTGTGGTTGTTGGTGGCGGTCCATCAGGACTAGCAACTGCGATAAAATTTGCTCAACAAAATAAAGCAAATGGAACAGATTTTAGTATATGCCTTTTAGAAAAAGGTTCAGAAATTGGCGCTCATATTCTTTCAGGAAATGTCTTC
>Ga0302126_10002632_pt1 | contig 10156 bp, 6 predicted proteins | sample CB4_20m_MG_FD_203108 | JGI IMG/M metagenome (GOLD analysis project Ga0302126, IMG submission 203108) | Marine microbial communities from Western Arctic Ocean, Canada - CB4_20m | ecosystem: Environmental > Aquatic > Marine > Oceanic | place: Canada: Western Arctic Ocean | collected 2017-09-24 | reverse complement strand
GCTTCCGCAAAGGCTGTGACAACTCCGCGCTCTAAAGCCTGCAAATGACCTTTAGATGGATCATAAATTGCAGTAGCTCTTGCGTACTCTGGGTTAGACGCCTTTAGCCTGCTCGATACCTTCTCTCTAATCTGGCTCACTTCACGCTTTAAACCGCCTTGACCATCCTTAGTCAAACCCTCTATTAATGGTCTAAAGTCGTTAACCAAAGCGTTATGCAAAAGCTCGGTATTGTTTTTTAATCCTAAGTTTTGACCGGGAGATATGTTTGTTGAAAATCCAGAATAATCCGTTAAAGCATCTAAAATATCTTGCTTAACCGTTCTAGCTTTACCGCGAAGGTTTTGGTCTGCTAACTCAGCTTCAAGCTTTGCTGCAATGTCAGAAACGTCAATTGGTATTTTACTACCATCAAGCTCTAACTCGAAAGAATTTTTGTATACTGGCCCTGCTCGTTCTTGACGTTTAACCGCGAGCTTTTTCAGAACTTCATCAGCAGCTTTAGCCATATCAAGGTCTGGATCAAGGCCCGTCCTGCCAGACAAGCGATCTTTTTTAAGACCTTTTAAGTAATCCCCCCGAAGAACTTCATTAAAGAAAACATCAGCAGCTTCTTCGACCTGAGCTTGGCGATTGTGATAAAAGTCCCAAAGTTTCTGAGAACCCGGTTGCATCTGCAAGTAACGCTGAATAGCGCCTGCATTACTTATAATGCCTTGAGCCTCAGCCCTTGTTAGGTCAACACCAAACTTATCCTTAGCAAAAACTATTTTTTCATCAACTGTTTTTCCGCCATCTCTAAGTATGGTTTCAAGCGCGGTCTTACCATTAGCGCCGGGGAACTTTTTGGAAGAGGTTCTAAAAGCATTACCTGCAAGTTGAGCGGCTCTTGTACCAAAAGGAATCGCGCCAAATGCTGAGCTTAACAATAAATCCTCTTTCAGCTTAGCAACTTTAAGCGGTGGGCCGTCAAACATAGCTGATATTCCCGCCCTACCTGCGTAAGCCGCACCACCACCAATAGCTGTGCCTACAGAACCACCAATCATCGCTCCACCTACTCCACCAACAGGGTTTCCTGTAAGCGCAGAGCCGCCAAATGCTCCTAAAGTCAAGCCAACCGTGCCTCCTCCTAATTCAGCTATAAACTGAGCGGTAGGGCCAGCGTAACGGGCTGAGTCTACGAGTAAGCCATCCCTAAACTCTTTTACAACATCTTTGTTGTAAGGGTCTATGTAGGAAATTTCTTCATCTTCATCTAAAAAGTAAAAGTCAACAGGGTCTATACCTTGCTCAACAAGCTCTGGGAATCTTTGTTGTGCAAGCCAAGCTGTTTGGTAGCCTTGGTCATTAGAAAGCCCTTGAAGTAGCGCCGTACCAAAGCCAGACTTTTGCTCCTCCATCTCTATCAACCTTTGATCTTGAGGCGAGGTGGCAACCATTCTTGAACTAGCTTTAAGCATATTTTGTTTGTGACGCTCAACAAAAGCTGGAGTGTTTGCTAAATCCGCCTCAGTAGTGCCATCAGGAAGATCGGAATAAACGATACCATCATCGTTGTAGTCAATATTTACAGGCATTTAAGAACTCCCAACTTTATTAATTGTAATATCGTTGAGGTTTGTGTTGATGTCATTAGATGTATAGAACTCTTTTCTAAATGCAGCCGCCGCATCGGGTTCTTTATCAGCAAGCCCTCTAAGCTCAGCCCTCTCTGACTCGCTAAGGAATTGGTTGTCTTTATTCTTCATCCAACGAATTTCCCAGCCCCTTGCAATCCTTAGAGCGTCTGCGTCAGATTTAGCGCCATCTAGCAAACCTGACCCCAAAGCGGCGTTGTAATCTTCTGCTTTCTTAACATTTAAATTAGCAATTCTTTGCAGAAAAGCCGCTTGCTTCATTGCGCCACCATAAGTTGACGCTAGGGTTGGTGATGCTGCGAGGAACAAATTCATCTCTGAATTGCTGATTGCACCCTTAGTCTGACCAACAAGGCCCATAGCTATTCTTGTCCCCAAAGTTAAGGCAAGTTGTTGATCGGGAATGCTTGTATCCTGCCTAATCCCAAGCTCAGATAAAATTTGTCTAGCAGAAAGGGTTCCAGACTGTATTTTGCCCCAGCCTTCTGGCCCAAGCCGATTAAGCTGAAGAAGGAATTGATTGGTTAACTGGTTCTGTTCAATAGCGGTCTTGGCATCTTTTGACCACTGCTCTTCTAAAGAGTTTAAACTGTCTCCCGCTTTCTTTTCTCGTTGACTTGTTGGCCCTGATCTTGAGTCAACATTAACCACTGAGTCGGCAAGTTTTACCTGTTTAGCTCCGGGCAACATTCTTACATACGCAACCTCTGCTGGGTTTAACGGGTTAACCTCAATTGTTTTAACCTCCCCAGTTTCTGGATCGGTAACCTCGTATATCAACGGATCGTATGGCTTAGAGTTATATTTGATCCGCTCTAATTTTTCTCTATTTATGAATTCGTTAGCGGCTCGCTCATCCGTCATAGCCATTTCCATAGCCTTTAAACCAATCTGTCGGTCTAAAGCAAGACGGCTATCTCTATCCTTACGAAGTCGCTCATTAAAATTTGAAAACCCCATACCAGCACTTCTAAATGCGCCAGCAGACGGGTCGGCAGACAGCATGGCTGCACCCAGATCGGAAGCCATATCATAAAATGTTGGGCGTGTTGACTGAGAAAAAAACGGGGTCAACCGCTGCGAGTATTTATCAAAACTTTTATCAAAGTCAAAAGCCGCAGGCTCTGTTCCAGCAGAACGATTAGCGCGAGCGGCTCTCTGAGCCTGCTCCATTAAATTATTAATTTCTTGCTGTCTTGATTCAATCCCAAGCTCTGCCCTAGTTTGGTCAGGATCGACATCCAAGACGGCTTGTACGTTTGGGTCAATAGGCGGAAGCGGAGCCTTTATCCCTGTCGCACCACCACCCTCTAGGTTCTGGATCTGTTGTTCTAACTGCGCCCTTGATATAGCCATTATGTTCCTCCAGTCACCCTTGTTGCTGGGTTGTAGAAGTTACCCAACGCCCCCAGCGTTGCTAAACCTGTACCAATACCCGCCTGCAATGCGCTTGGGTCTGGAGCGAAGGTTGTCTGGAACTGCGTTTGACCTGCTGGAGCCATGCCGACAAACGGCATCAATGCTTGATATTGAGCCAAAGGCGCTTGTTGAGCTTGCAGTAAGCCAGCACGTTGAGCATCTAGCTCTCGCTGTCTTTGTTGCTGAGCAAAGCCTCCCATGCCCTGTAGTGCATTTACGTCAGCCATGCCAGCCTGCTGAGCCTGATTACCAAGACCGCTCAAGAAGCCACCATAGCCTGTCTGAGCCGCACCTAGCTGTTGTCCTGCCTGAGCCTGCTGCTGACCTATTGAGCCGTATTGCCCTGCTAATGCGCCTGCTACACCCATGCCCTGTTGACCTGCCGCAGATCGAGCTGCCGCGTCTTGAGAGCCATAGCCTGATAGCGTTTGACCTAAGCCAGTACCAGCCGCATATCGTTGCTGAGCTGCGCCAGCCATTGTGTTACCTAACTGTTGCTGAGCGCCAAGTTGTTGCTGTGCGGTTTGCTGAATAAGGTTGCCGTAGCCCGTGCCTGCGCCAAGCTTTTGCTGAGCCGCTTGCGACATCTGGCCTGCAACATCTCTCCCTGCACCATAGGCTTGGCTAGACAATCCTGCCAAACCAGAAGATGCTGATCGAGCTGCTTGTCTTTGGCGCTCGTCTTCGCTAATTGCTGTCTGTTGAGCTTGCTGAAAGCCTTGTGAGCGCAGTGCGCCAACGCCTTGAGCCAAACCCTTACCCATTGCTTCGGCTCGCTCAGCCGCGCTTAACCGTGCTCTGGAGCCAAATGCAGACTCGCCACCAGATGATACGTCACGCGCATATTGGGACATATCCTGCTGAGCCAAGCCCTTGGTGGCGTCCTGAATCATTTGCTGGACAACTTTGTCCTCATATTGGTTCTGGTACTTGTCAGTACCTGCGCCAACATCAAAACCGCCAGTCGTACCTCTTAATAAACCTTCTGACTCACCCAAACTTCCGCGAAGCCTTTGAGCTTCGGTCATGCCCGTGCCTACCGCATCGGTAATATCTCGACCAAACTCATCAAATGTTGTACGACCTTGCTGGCGTGTGCGAGCTAGGTCTGCACCAAAACGGTCTGCGCTGGTCATGCCTTGGGCGGTTACGTCACCCAGATCGCCTCGCAGACGCCCCTCAGCAGCCATAGCCCTGCCACGACCCTGCTGAGTTCCGCCCAGCGAGTCCATAAGCGCCCTGTCTCTTTGGTCAAGCGCAAAGCGTGAACCTTCTCTAATCGCCCCTAAGCCTTGCTGCTGAGCAACCTCTTGGTTACTAAAGCCGCCACGCATCTCGTCGATGCCTAGTTGACCACGGCGCATAGCCTCGTCCATAAATGGTTGCTGCACACCCACGTTTGAGCGAGCCAACTCCATAGCCCTGATCTGATCAGGCGACATACCTGCAATTTCTTGCGGTATGACAATTGGGCGACCTTGGTCATCAAAAAATGTTTTTTCTGCTGCTGAAAAGGCTCCGGGTATGAAGCCGCCCTCGCCGTCCAGACCAAACAAAAGCTGTTGAGTGATGGGGTCAATGCGCTGCTCGGTCTTGGTTACACCAGAAACAAAAGGCTGTGATGTACTTCCGCCTTCTTGGAACCGCCTAACGCGAGCGAGCTGTCCGGGGGTCAATATGCTCATGCTGCTTTCTTCCTCTTTGACTTTGGCTTGTCTGCAAACTCAGCAAACAGATCCATCATTTCATACATAAGAGCTGTACCATCACCACGGCTTTCACCGCCATTTGGTGTCAGAGTAACAATGCCGCTGTCGCCTTTAGTTAAGTCAAAAGCGCCTGCGCCACGAACTGCCTGACCTGTCATGACAAACTCGCCATCAGAAAGCATGGCTGGTACGTCATCACTGGTTTCGGTGCCTTTGCCTGCGATACCGCCGTTCTTACGTTTAAAGTCTTCTACAGCTACGTTACCGCCCTTCTTGTAAGCCATAGGCATAACCGGGCCACCGTATCTAGCTGACATAATCGCGCCACCGTATCGGGCGGCCACTGGTGTTTTTCTACCACCACTTAGTGTGGGCATCGTACCTGCTGGTAACAAACCAAACTCAACGGGGTCTGGCGCTGGTTTACCAGTGCGCCGAGCAATCTCAGCCTCAATGTTGTATCGGCCTGTGGAACCCTCTTGAGTGAGCGGTGTTAGGGCTACACCCTTTTGGTTTTTAGCCTCGTCATACGCGAGCTTGCCGAGCAGACCCGCCGCGCCAAGAGCGCCAAGACCGCCAAGGTTCATGCCGCCACCTCCGCCGCCAAATATACTTCCGATTCCGCCAGTAACTGCTTTACCAGTTCCTTTAGCAAGATCTTCAATTGCCTTTATCCATGCGGGAGTTTTCTTGCCAAAAAAGCTACCGCCAGTGTCAGCGCCAGCGCCAGCGCCAGATGCGTTAGCTAATGCGGTTGGCAGTGTTCCCGCTTCTTCATATTGCTTATAAAGAGCGCCAGCCTGATCAACTAAAGATTTTTTGTACCCGGCTGCATCGTAATGACTTTCGGGAACGGCACCTGCCTGCTCAAGCAGTCTTGCCACGTCTTTTGGCAAACCCAAAGACGCGGCTGTGTCGGCAGAGGACATAGTGGTTCCCGCAGTCATAAACGGGTCAGTCACGCCAGAAACAGATTTTAGAACTTGCTGCGGCGATAGCCCCTGCTCCATAAGCCCACTAATCATCTCTTCGCTAATATCTCCAGCTCCAGCCATTTTGCTTAATTCTGCACTGGCCTGAGCATCAGTGTAGGTGCCGAAAACATCTTTTCTTAGGTTGGTGAAAAGGTTGCCAGCAGTATCGCCTTCAAAGACGTAATCTCCAACTTTACCTATTGCTCCAGCCGTATTTGTAAACAAGTTGCCCGGTGTTGCGCCTTCAAACACAAAGTCGCCAATAGACCCTATTCCCTTGCCTATTGCTCCAGCCGTATTTGTAAACAAATTGCCCGGTGTTGCGCCTTCAAACACAAAGTCGCCAGCTTTAGATAGCAGGTTACTGATCCCTCCACTTGAGGCTGCACTACTTGCCGCTCCCGCCGCACTTCCTGCCGCGCTACCACCGGGTAGTGGGGACATAAGGCTTGCCAGCGCCAGAGGGCTTGCTCGGCCTTTAGCTACGTTATATACCGTCATCGCCTTGGTATATAAAGCCGCTGGAATCTGCCAAGGGCCGGGAATAAACTGAGCAACCTTTGCCACAGGCTCAATTACCTTCTTGGCGACTTTCTTGACACTTTTCCATGTCTTACTGAACCAACCAAATTCTTCTAAGCCAGTAACTGGGTTTAAACTTGCGATACCCGCGCCAACTACAGCCGCCCGTGGATCTAAGCCTATCTCCTCAAACCTGCGCTCAACCATAGACTCAAACTCTGGGTCATCCATAGTCTCAGGCGGAAGAACAATTTCTCCCGGCCTTAAATGCGCTAAAGTAACGTCACCACCACGACCAGCTTGAGATAGCTCCATAGCTAGGTCAGCCATTGGAGCATTGGAGCCAACCTCGGCAGCATTCATTAATCCGTCAATGTAAGCGACCTCATCCTCATCGGTAGATTGATCTCTAGCCATCATAAGCTGGCTCAGAGCTTCTTCTAAATCTGCGTCTGGGTTAGATGGGTCACTCGCAGCCTGCTCCAAAGACATCATGGTTTCTTCGTTGTCTAAACCTTCAACGGAGTCTAGCTCAAACTGAGAAACAGGGCCGGGTTCAACGCCACCACCTTCAGCATACTGTTGAGGCATAGGCATCTCTTCGCCTATGAGATTCTGAATTCTGTTCTGAAGCATTTGATCCATTACGGTGTACTCACTGTGACTGACCCAACGGCTGACGTTATTCCCACGCCCGTTGAATAGGTTTGATGGCTATACAAGTCTCTAAATCTAGTGCCATCAAAGGCTTGATGTATTTGGTTCGTAGTATTAAAGATAATGCTACCCGTTGCAAATTGAAGCTCGCTGATTTGGTCAGCGTTAAAGTGCGGAGAGATTGTTATATCCACAGCGCCAAGGTTTAACTCCAGCACTCGGATCAACCGATTAAATGTGCCTGAGTCTATCTTTTCTCCAGTTGCCAGAGGCAATCTTGTCTCAAGCAGGCGGCTCACTTATCGTCTACCGCTTTGTTGCAGGTCTAACCTTGTAGAACCCACCCGCCACTTGTAACCCAACTGGTTGCCGCTCGCGCCATCGTCATCAGACTCAAACCGCAACACCACCTGTCTGGCGCGACTACGCAGGCTATTAATAGTGCTGGATTCTGTGACCTGAGTCGTGGAGTCCGTGGTCAACGCCTGACCGGGGAAGTCTCTACGCTTTAGCACAATATTCATGGCTGGCGAGTTAGTAGCTCCAAGCTCTTTTATAAACGCGATGTCAGGTATTATTCGTTTTACAAAAGCAAAGTTTTCGCCATCCGCAACATCTAAATCTGCCGACTCGACGAAGACGTTGCTCATGGGCTGAGTATAATCATCAAAGCCTGTTTCTTGATCAAAGAGCAAGTTTGAGTTGCTATCAATGCCACTGGCAATTGGCTGGTCTTCAATGCCAGCATCTAGCCAAGCATAACGAATCAAAGACCCAATCGACCAAGTGTTTTCTTCATAATTATAAATTATGTATCGGCTGATCTCGCCAGTGCCATCCGTAAGGCTTGGGTAGAAAAACCACATTTCACTGAACTCAGAGTTCAGTCCCATGTGACACTTGAATGCCTGCGTAAGATCTAAGTCTTCAAAGACGTACTCTTGAACCGAGCACGCAAGTTTTTGAACTGAGCCGTTGTAGAAGTAGAAGCCCGTCTTAGAGGCGTAGTATACACCGTTAGGCGCATTGACTGCCGCCTTTGGGCCGACCATGCCAGCGCCTTCATTGATAAGATTTACGGCAAACGTCAACGGTGGCCCGATAAAGTTCATCGAGTACAGGCTGGTATCAGTCCAAATCAATATTTCTTGACGAGACTTCATGCCGCCGACAATAAACGACCCACTGGACAGTCTGACCGAGCCAGCGGAGTTGGTTGTTAGTGGCTCAAACTGAAGATCGTCTTCAGATGTACTAAACGCCACAAGCATAGGGTCAATAACGCCCGTTCTGGAGCTTCCTGATATTGGATCTGCACCGAGTACGATAAGGTGCCTGTCGGTTTCCGAGGTTATAACTTGCAAGCCAACAGTCGGCACTAGGTTCGCGCCAGAAACGCCAGACAAAAGAACAGCCCTAACACCTGTTCCGCCGTTTTCTAACCAGCGGAATATGCCAGCACCGCGAGGGCAAATGATTAGGTTTTCACCAAAGTTGTCGTGCGTCCAAAGTCGCAGTTGGTTGATTGCGCTCACAGAGCTTGCAGAACCCCAAGTGCTTGAACCCCAAGTTCCAACGCCCCAACCCGTTCCTTGAACGTAGGTGTCGAGGCCAACATTTATTTGATAAGAGCCATCCACACCAGAGCCGCCATTGCCTGTGTCGCTGCCGTTGGCAGTAACTGTAGCGCCAGCGGTGTCCTTTGCGGTGATCGTGTAAGTGTTCGTGGTGAGAACTAAGTCGATCTCGTATTCTTGGTTTAACACGGCGGCAGTAACCAAACCGCCCAGTGAAACAGCGCCAGCTAGGGTTACAAAATCATTGTTAACAGCTCCGTGATTGCTGTCAGTTACCGTTATGGTTGATGAGCCATTGGTGGCTGCAAAGGTGATGCTGTTGGTAGAGGTTTTTCTGATGGGCGTAACGTCATAATAAACGTCACCATCTTCGATGTAGTATTTTACGGTTGTGCCAACGCCGAGGTATCGGGTTGCAGCAAGGGAAATCCAGCTATGCAATGCGCGAGCAGTACCAAGGAAGGTTTGACCGCCACGCTTGTACCAGCCGCCCAGTTTTTCTGCGCGGCCTTTTCTGAATCTTATTAAGTTTCCGTCAACCCAACCGCCAGATGCGGCGTAGTCAGTTTCTTCTTTGTTGATTCCCGGCTGAAATTCTACTTTTGATAATGCCATCAGACATTAGGCCAACCGTATGATCGCGCCAGTGGCTGTCGGGCTTGGAAACACAATAGTAAAGTCGCCTGCCGTGCTGGTTTTGTCAGCGCCAAAGTCTATTGCACAAACAGCCTTGTCAGAGTTGGTGTCATTATAGATCATGCAGCCACGGGCACTGACTGTTGCAGTCCCAAAAGTCAAATCGGCAAAGTCGCATACGGCGGTTGTCCCGCTCAACACTGGGGTGATGTTTGTTAACGCATTACCGCCAGAGGTGTAGTTTGTGCCGCTCACTTGACCTGTAGTCGTGAACGCAGTCGTAGCCGCGCCTAGTGTTGCGCTTGAAGTGTACAACGCAAGCTTAAAGCTGTTGCCAGATGACGCAGTAAGGTTGTGAGTACCGACAAGAACTTCTTGTTTGAAGGACGAGCAAACCGCTGAGGTAATAGCCATATCAAAGCTCCTTTATAATATTAGCCATGTCCTCATGGCCCTGTGCGCTTAACATTCCTCGTATTGTAACGCGATCTGAAGCAATTGCACTCTTAGTTCCTGCCAATATTACGTCATAAATGTAAGATCGGAAAGCCAAGGCTTGCTGTCTGACGTGCGGTTCTGCATTGGCTGACACCGATACAATCTTGTTTGTGATCTGCTCCGCCCAAAACTCAGGGTCATGGCCCTTGTTGTTTGTTGTTGAAACCATCACGTTGCCGATTTCAAAAGTTCCATTATTTGACATATCTAGCCCTTATATGGCTCTGGAGCGCGGGGCAACTCAGCCATCTTTATATTGTATTTTTTGATCATCTCTTCGGTTTGCGAGCGAGGGCAGATGAGCCACTCATCGTCTTCTGATGACAGCGCGACCAGCGGATCTTCTAGCCTGTGATACCCGTAAAGCCGTTCATGTGGCTCTACATTGTAGTCCAGCAAAGATGACCTTGGAGATACGCCTACTTTGATGCCTGCACTGATGCACTTGGATAGCCAGAACTCAACACAAGCCCTGCCAGCTTCAGCAAAGTGCAGGTTGTTTCGGTAACTGAAATCAATACCAA
>Ga0302126_10002629_pt1 | contig 10162 bp, 8 predicted proteins | sample CB4_20m_MG_FD_203108 | JGI IMG/M metagenome (GOLD analysis project Ga0302126, IMG submission 203108) | Marine microbial communities from Western Arctic Ocean, Canada - CB4_20m | ecosystem: Environmental > Aquatic > Marine > Oceanic | place: Canada: Western Arctic Ocean | collected 2017-09-24 | reverse complement strand
TACGTACCGCCACATTCAAGAAATAATGCACGGGGAAGTGCTGGAACTGACTCGTTCTCTGCCGGCAGTGGTGGGGGAAGAAGAGACTTCAGAGGTTCGTTCCTTTAATAGTTAGATATTTTTCTCGACGATCTATTGTCTTTGGTCGATAATTACACGTTCGCGTTGGAACGAACGAGCGCGCGCGAGCGAGCGAGCGAGCGAGCCGACGTTTCCGAATTTGCAAATTTTGCCTCCTCCTTATAATTCACATTATCAGGAACATTTATTCGTCCTCGATTTGCAAGATTAGAGAGGGCTTGCGTGTGTTTTGTTTTATTGCTTTGTTGCTCTTTTGATCGTTCACTCACACAAAACATATTTAAATAAATAATAAACGCATTAATTACATAGATGATAACAGAGGAGGAGGATCATATAATCGTGGAAGCGGAGGCGGATGGGGAGGCTCGTCTCGCGGCGGCGGCGGCGGTGGGAGAGATAATAATAATAGAGATAATTTAGAATACTCGAATTCATCTTTTGGAAGAAGAGGGGATGACGATAGAAGACGCGGAGGAGGCGGTGGAGGCGGATGGGATACTGGTAGATCCTCAGGGGGTCGGTACGGTGGTACTCGTGAATCAGATCCTTTCGCGCAAATGGAAGCCGAGGACAAGGCGAGAGCCGCCGGTCAAGATGCCGAAACCGAAATGTTCCAAGGTCAAAATACTGGCTTGAATTTTGACGCTTACGAAGATATCCCGGTTGAGATTTCTGGAAGCAACCCTCCAAAACCGATCGAGTTCTTCGCCGATGTCGATTTTGGGAAAGAGATTAACGCTAACATTGAAAGGTGTAAATTTAAGAGACCTACTCCAGTGCAACGTCACGCGATTCCGATTTCGCTTGCCGGTAGAGATTTAATGGCGTGCGCACAAACCGGTTCCGGTAAAACAGCCGCGTTTTGCTTTCCTATAATCGCAGGCATTCTCAAGAGAGGCTTATTGAACGGGAACGCTGGAGGAAGAAAAACTTTTCCTTTAGCGCTCGTTCTCTCTCCAACACGTGAGTTGGCGATTCAAATTCACGAAGAGGCGAGGAAGTTTGCGTATAAAACGGGATGCAGAGCAGTGGTTGTATACGGTGGTGCTCCCGCGGTTGAGCAATTCCGAGAAATGGAACGCGGTTGCGACATTCTCATCGCAACACCCGGGAGATTGATCGATTTGATTGACCGAGCTAAAGTCGGTTTAGCAAAATGCGAATACTTGGCTTTGGACGAAGCCGACAGAATGTTGGATATGGGTTTCGAACCTCAAATTCGTCAGTTGGTTGAGCAAAAAGATATGCCAAGAACTGGTGACCGACAAACGATGCTCTTCTCGGCTACGTTTCCAAAAGAAATTCAGAGAATGGCTTCGGACTTTTTGCATGACTACGTATTTTTAACCGTAGGTCGTGTTGGTTCCTCTACTGAACTCATCACCCAAACAGTTGTTTACGTCCAGGCGTATTACGATAAGACGCAGATGCTTTTGGATTTGACGGACGCAGTTCCAGGTTTGACTCTCGTCTTCGTAGAAACAAAGAGAGGCGCTGATCAATTGGAAGACTTTTTGTGCAAGGAAGGGAAACCGGCGACTTCAATCCATGGCGATCGTTCGCAACAAGAAAGAGAGCAGGCGTTGAAATCCTTCAGATCTGGGCAAACGCCGATTTTAGTCGCCACCGACGTTGCCGCTAGAGGTTTGGATATTCCTCACGTAACGCACGTCGTGAACTTTGATTTGCCTACGGATATCGACGATTACGTCCATAGAATTGGTAGAACTGGACGCGCCGGTAAGAAAGGGCAAGCAACTGCTTTGTTTGGAGATAAAGACGCGGGCATCGCTAAAGCTTTGATGGATCTCATGAAAGAAGCTAATTTGGAAATACCAGATTTCTTGGCCAGTTTTGCTTCAAGATCTTCCTTTGGCGGTCGGTCGAGCAAGGGTAGAAGTGGCGGAGGTAAATATGGTGGTAGAGATTATCGCAGTGGCGGCGGCGGTGGCGGCGGGTACGGCGGCGGCGGAGGCAGTGGTGGTGGATATGGCGGCGGTGGTGGATACGGTGGCGGAAGCGGAGGCCGTCATAACTCCTGGGAGTAAATAGAAACAATTTGTATAGAGAGAAATAGTCGTGCGAGGTAAAAATATATCGTGTTGTGTGTGTGTGTGTGTGTGTGTGTCTAATGTCGAATTGAAAGATATCTAATAAAGATAAATTAATTACATCGTATCTATGCTACTGGTTGGAAAGATTAACACTGGAGACGTTTCATCTTCTGGTATTTGTTCTACGTTTGCGTTATTGTTGTTACTCTTGTTCTTGTTTTCGCTTTGTTCGTTTTCATCGTTTGTGAGAATATTGTCGATAAATTGACTTAATGGATCATCATCTCGACCTTTGTCTATTGATAATCCTAAGCTACCAGCGATGATTCCTCCAATAAAGAATATCGGGTTCCGCACTATTATTTCCTCTATCGATTTCGTCGAAAAAGTTGATGTCGAAGAGGACGAAACGTCGTCGTCATCGTTCTCGTTTTTCGATGCTCCCACGAACGATCTCCGACTGTTCGTCTTCTTATTCGTTCTTTTTTTAGTACTCGCTGTAGACACAGAAAAATCGAAAGAAGAAGTATGTCTAGAAGTAGAACAAGTATAACATTGCATGATTAGTAATATTTCGTTTATATAGTACTGTATATATATATATTAATTATTTATTTATTTATTTATTTATTCATTTCATAATTCTTGTTGCCAGTCAATGTCAATGTCAAAGTCAGCAAAGAAACACAATTATTTAATCATCCAGCACAGTCATCGACAAAAAAATAGACTGTTGCGAAATGCGAATAAAAAAAACTCGCTATGAATGCACGGCACGTATTAAATAACAGTATCAGCATCAGTGAACAATAAAAGTAAACAGAAATAGTCAGACACGACGCTCGCTCGTGAAAGAGAAAGAATGCCATCGATCTCATCGAAATCACCATTCCCTCCACCACCAGAGTTTTATAAACTCTATTCACAAGCACGAGAAAAGGAAGAACGAGGAGGAGCAAAATCACTAGATACGAATAATAATAATAATAATAATACGATTAATAATACAGTTTATTTATCAACAGTTCCTCCTCCCGAACCACCTTCGTTATTGTCAATAGGTGAAACGTACGAAACGTTCGGACAAACACATTTAGATCCACACACTTTATTAGCCCCAGAATTAGTAATCACAACGACAACAAAAGAGAATGAACTTGAAACAGATCCAACGTTTCCGTTTCAGAAACTTTATGAAATCAGAAACTTAGCAACAACGACGGATATAACAGCAACGAATACTAAAACGAAGAAGCAAAGAATAGTAGTCAACGCGAAGGAAGAGATTAAACAATTGAACAAGGAAGTATTAAACAGATTCAAACAATTAGCGAACGATTTGCAAGACGCACCATCGAAAACGAACGAACGCATCGAAGAGATTGCTTTATTGTTCAATAACTTACACCATTTATTGAACACGATTCGGCCTTTACAGGCGAGGACGACGATTGAGTTCATTTTACAAGAGCAAATAAGGGAGAAGACGAAGGCGTTAGAGAAATTAAGGGAGAGTTTATTACATAGCAGTAGTAGTAGCTGAAATGATCTTTACAACCGTTCCTCTGCAAATCAAGTCGCCTTCGACTCTTAATAGTACACTCCCGAGCGTCATACTCTTCACGTAAGCTTCTATGCACATCGTTTCTTCGAGCTGTAATATGAGCTTGGCCGATTTCGATTTTGGAATGAAAAGAGGTTTTCTCTTCACCTCTTCACCAGTCGTATCGTCTAAAATGCTCACGAGACTTAAAACAGTCGCCTCGCTTTCAGCCGAATGCGCGTGAACGATGACTTTAGCTCCAGGAAGTATTGGTCGTTTTAAAGAAGCGCTCGTTTTAACGTCTACTTCGATGACTTTTGCAGCCCTTAACGGGAAAGATCTGTGACATATAACCGAGCCGTTCGTTAAATCGCGCGACTCGATTCCACTTAAACCAACGTCGCAGATTGTCCCCACTGAAGCGAATTGAATACTAGTATTATTCGAGCCTTTTTCGATCCTTTTCACGGTTGCGTAAACATTCGCTGGCGAAACAAAAACTAAATCTTTTACTTTCAAACTCCCCGATTCGATCTTTCCAGTATAAGCTGTTACTCCAAGAAGTTGCTGCGAAGAACCGGTACCGGAAGCTAAGATTTCTAAAACAGGCATGCGCAAAGGACCTGGCACGCCTTTTGAGCTCGCGTGCGATTCTTTCAAAAGATCTATTAAAGATTTTCTAGTATTATTATTATTTGAATACCAAGGCGCGAGTTCTTTGTCTTCTTCTTCTTTAGTAAATTTATGCACCTGAATAATATTAAAGCCTTCCAAGGCTGAAATTGGAATAACTTCGATAGCATTCTCCATGTATCCAACACCGCCTAGTTCAGAACTTTTCGTTAAGAAATCTACACATTGTACCTTTACTTCGTTAAATCGATTTTCGTCATACGAACAAGAATCGAGTTTATTGATGCATACGATTACTCTAGAAACGCCTAAAGATTTCGCCATAATCGCATGTTCCTTCGTTTGTCCGTTTTCTCCAAAACCTTTCTCGAATGCGCCGTGTGCTCCGTCTACTACTAAAATTGCGACATCGGCGCTCGATGCGCCGGCAATCGCAGCTGGTACGAAATCACGATGACCAGGGGCATCAATGATTTGAATCCATCTATCTTCATCTAATAAAACTCTCGTACGCGCTACGTCTATGGTTACACCCCTCGATCGTTCTTCCGGTAAAGAGTCCATCGCCCAAGCGTAAGCGAATGAGCCTTTCCCAACCTGTTTCGACATTTTTTCATTTTTATGATGTGCTCTTGAATCTAACGCATGTAATGCTTCAAGTAAGCGCCCGCATAAAGTGCTCTTACCAGCGTCGACGTGTCCTAAAATCACTACATTCAAATCAATCGTTTGAGTATTTTCGTAAGCTATGATTTCCTCCTCTGTCGGTTCATACTTTTTTTCTAATAAATCTGCATCTTCTTTTTCTTCTTCTTCAACTCTTCCGACGACTATCATTTTTGATTCGTCTATTTCAAGAGAAGAAGAAGATATTTTCATCTTTCCTATAGGTTTCGATATTGATGTTGTTAATGTTTTCATCGTTGTCGTTTTTGTTTTCGTTTTCATTTTCGTTTGTTGCTGTTGTTGAACACTTTTATTATTGTTATGGATGGAACTATCATTATCATCATATTCATCATCGTAATAATCATCATCGTCGTAATAATCATCATCATCGACATATTTACTTATCTTGCGACTCATTACTTCTTATTTACTTATATCGCTCACGTATGTATTTTTATTGTTGTTGCGCGAACTACCTCTTTTACGGAACCTTAAATTTTCTTATGACGCATGTTATTAAAAAAAATCAAAATACGCGAGTAAAGTACAAATACGTAATTATTATGTACAAGTGTAAGATTAATTAAATTACAACGCATATATTCATGAGTATCAAGTAGTAATAGTAGAAATATAATGGACAGACAAATAAACAGCGATCGAACGCGCGCGAGAACGAGAGGGCGTTAATAATATTCCAATATTATTATATTAATCAGTCACCATCGCGGTCGGGTGATTTGATTCTCTCTGCAACGCTTTGATTCTTGGAACGTCCCCAAACGGATTCTGAGAACTTTCAGAGTTTTTTAGAGTATTCCAAGTCGTCAAAGCGGCTAACGTGCGTCCATACGTGGTATCTAAACTATCTTTATCTGCGTTTGAAAACTCTTCGAGTAAATCTTCGTCGGAAGATAATCGAATCGTTCTTCTAGCGCTCATCGTTTGCCTCGCCAAATCAGTCGTCGTCGGTAGGTTCGTCAAAATAGCCTCCTTTGCTTCTTCTCCACCGGCAGTGGTTGATATTCTTCTAACTAAACATTCAACTCTTTGCTGCGCTCGAGCGACCATTTTTGACAGTACTTCGGTGTCATAGAACGGTTGTTTGGACACGGAGACTAATACGGGTGATCTCAAAGCGACTCTGGATAACTTATCGTGCTTCTTCAAAATTTTCACTAAAGCAGTGAAGTTAATGTTCGTCCAGTGTTCCATGAGAATCAACTCGCCATGGAAATTTGCCAAGTGCACGCAAAGCTCGGACTCTTGCTCTAAGTTGATTTCGTTTTGTTGTACTCCATGGGGATGTTCCTGTTGTTGTTGTGAAAACGATTGCGAAGTGCTCGTTGATAACGGCGTTGTCGCTCTTGATGATAACCCATTATTATTATTATTATTATTATTATGTTGTTGTTGTTGTTGTTGTTGTTGAAAAAGAGTATTAGGACTATCCGGTTGTAGCAGTTCTCCTCCTCCCATGACAGCGTTATTAGAATCTCCCCCACCGCCATCGAATATACCGACGATTTCTTGAAACCTTTGTTCTAAAGAATGTTCTTTCATGACTAATTCTTCTTCTTTGTTAATGAAGAATTCGTTGAATTTACTGATTTCGAATTGTAACATCCTAATGAACGCTCGTTCGACCTCTGGGTTCTCGTTCCCGTAAGGAATATCTTTCAATAACTTCTTCAAGGCTTTGTACTGTAGAAAGTATTCTTTCATCTCCTCGCTCGTGTTATCGACGACTTGTTCGAGTTGGTGGGCGAACTTCATTGTACGGTTTAATTAACACGTGATTCAGATAGAAAGAATTAATCAATGAGTTTATGTTGTTGTTGTTGTTGTTGTTGTTGTTGTTGATGATTGATGAGTCGAGCACGCGCGCTGTTTGAGAGTAATCAGAGCGTTTTTTGTGAGTAAATAATATTCTCTTTTTTCGTGATGAGAGGACACAGCAGTGATAGGCACAAAAGGACACCTTTTTTTTGCCCTATGCATATGATAAATTCATAAATATGCTGCCTTTGGTTCTCTCTCTATTAACAGACTAATAGCCGTCATTCATTATTCGTAGAGGAAACAAATAATATCTATTGAATAGACGACTATGTTCAAGAGAACGAATAGAAAGATAGTACGGGATATTATTATAATAAACAAAATTAATAATAGCAATAGTAATAGTAATGTAATTGTAAGGTTCTTATCATCTTCATCATCATGCTCTCCTTCTTCTCATAATAATAATAACAATAAAACTGATTTTGAACGAAGAGCGATGGATTTGATGAATTTTAAGACTGCGACGACTATCATGAATAGGATGAATGGTCACAATCGAAGACGAAGACAACAAATTCATTACTATAATCACAATCAAAACGTAAAGAATATATACGCAGATGAATATAATAATAATATCAATAAAAGTACTAGTAGTGCCAAATTTTTCTCCACTACGACTACTACTCACGAAGATGCAACGACGGAAACAGACATACTACTACAGGAGAAAAAACTAACGCGTTTCAATGGAGCGACGCGTGCGGAAACTGAAATAAAAGTAGGTGAGAATAATGTCTCAGTCAAAGTCGGTTTTGAATCTGGAGCGCTCGCCAGATTGACCGACGGAGCGGTATTGGCCGATTTAGGTGATACGGTCGTCTTATGCACCGCAGTCGCTTCGAGAGATAGAGGAGACCCATCGAAAGATTTTGTACCGTTATTAGTTGATTATCGCGAACGTGCATATGCTAAAGGGGCAATCCCACCGACGTTTACGAGAAGAGAAGGTGCACCGAAAGATCGCGAGATTCTCGCAATGCGTGTGATCGACAGAACTTTAAGACCGCTATTTCCAAAAGGATGGTCGAACGAAACAATGGTACAAGCGATTGTTCTAGCGAGTGACTTGGATCAAGATCCGGCAGTTTTATGCGTGAACGCATGCTCGGCTGCTTTAACTATCTCATCCATTCCATGGGACGGACCGATTGGAGCATGCAGAGTCGCGGTGATGAGGAATGGACAAATTTGCATCAATCCGACGTTGAAAGAATGCGAGGAATCTTCTTTAGTTTTTTTCTACGCCGGTAACTACGACAGAGCTTTAATGATTGAAGCGCATGCGAACGATGAGTCTGGAGTGAGTGAAAAAGATGTCGCCAGGGCTTTACTTGCCGCGCACGAAGCCGCGAGAGCTTTGATTGAACCACAATTGGAACTCAAGAGAAAGTTAGACATGAAGGCGAGCGAAAACAATAAACCAGTAAAGGTTAAGCAAGAAGTTTCCGAGCCCGTTGGGGGCAGAAATCCAGAGTTGAGAAAAGAAGTGTTACATAGATGTAAGGAAAGACTCAGAGCATTGTACGATGAAAAAATACAAGACAAGCAAGAAAGAGGGAGAAAAATGGCTGGATTGAAAACGCAAATTTATCAAGAAATGGTTGCAGAACTAGGAGAAGCTATGAAATTTTCAGAAAAAGATGTCGATGGCGCTTTCTTTCACAACGCTTCAGTTGTCATGCGCGAGATGGTACTTGACGATAATATCAGAGTTGATGGGAGAGGTATGGATGATATAAGAGAATTGCGCAGCGAAGTCGGTGTTTTACCTTCAATCGTTCACGGATCATCCGTGTTCGAACGAGGCTCTACGCAAGCGTTGGCAGTTGTCACACTCGGAGCAGAAGCCGATGCTCAAAAATTAGACAGCCTCGTTGGACCATCCAGCAAAAGGTTAATGCTTCATTATTCATTTCCAAGCTTTTCGGTTAATGAGACCGGTCCACCTCGAGGTGTTTCAAGACGCGAGGTTGGTCACGGGGCTTTGGCCGAAAAGGCACTCGCTGCCGCGATTCCGGATCCATCGATTTTCCCATTCGCCGTTCGTATCAACGCAGAAACGTTAGAAAGTAACGGGTCATCTTCAATGGCTGCCGTTTGCAGTGGAAGTTTGGCTTTGTTCGATGCGGGAGTTCCTTTGAAAGAACACGTCGGAGCGCTTTCGGTTGGTCTAGTTATGGATGAAGAAGAAGACAACAATATACAATCACCATCTAAAGAACTTCCGAGATATAAAATTATGACAGATTTAATGGGTTTGGAAGATGTTTTAGGTGATATGGACTTTAAAATTGCCGGGACCAGGACAGGCATAACGGCTATTCAGCTCGATTGTAAGCCAAAAGGAATTCCGTTGGAGATTTTGATCGAAGCCATGAACAAAGCAAGCATTGGACGCTCGAAAGTCATTGATAATATGGAAGAAACGATTTCGAAACCAAACTTGCAGGCGAAAGAAAACGCACCAAGATCGATGCGCGTGAGAATCCATCCTTCTTTAATTGGAAAACTTATTGGGCCAGGCGGTTCAGTTATCAAAGGAATAGAAAAAGATACGGGCGCAAAAGTTGCCGTGAATGACGATGGAGATGTTGAAATCTTTTCAAGGACTAAAGAAAGCCACGATAAAGCTTTTGCGATCATTCAATCTATTAAAGATTCGTTTATAGAAATCGGAACAAACGTTAAAGCGAAAGTTGTCGAGGAGAAACCGTTTGGCGTAATACTTGAAATGCCAAACGGAGAGCAAGGGTTGATGCATGTTTCAAATTTCGCGCATGCTCGCACGGAAGTTGTGGAGGGTTATTTCCAAATAGGTGATTTATTAGATGTCCAAGTAATTGAGAAAGATATGAAAGGAAACGTAAAGTTTTCTAGAAAGGCTTTAATGGAACGACCAGCAGGTATGCAGCCGCCGCAAGATTACAGTAGTCGTCCACGCTCAGCTGCGCCTAGAAGATCCTCTACAACATCGTCGTCATTCAAACGATAAGAGTAGTAAATAGATTTATTATAGTACTAATAGTATTGGAATGGTATATTATATATGTAGTAGACTTCTTCTATACCTAGTGCATTTATTGCTCTCTCATAGTCAGTTTCGTTTTTTGTTACATGTTTGAAGTCGTTTCAGAACAACGCGCCTTGTAAATTTCGGAGTCAATTGATTCTTGTACAATGAATCTCCATGTGTTGACTTCGCGCAATTGGCCATAACGGCGTATACGACCGATCGCTTGCGTTTCGCTCGCAACATATTCATGTTGCGTCGTCGTTAAAAGCGGGTGCACAAATATCGCGTGATTAGCAGTGGTCAAGTTGGCACCAGATG
>Ga0302126_10002627_pt1 | contig 10170 bp, 9 predicted proteins | sample CB4_20m_MG_FD_203108 | JGI IMG/M metagenome (GOLD analysis project Ga0302126, IMG submission 203108) | Marine microbial communities from Western Arctic Ocean, Canada - CB4_20m | ecosystem: Environmental > Aquatic > Marine > Oceanic | place: Canada: Western Arctic Ocean | collected 2017-09-24 | reverse complement strand
CGCGCGTTACCCGTCGGGTTTACTTCCCTGGTACGCACGCGGTGTCTGTGCAGAGCCGGCACGACTTAATCGGCCTTCTTCACCTTCTTCACCTTCTTCGCCTTCTTCCCCTCCGCCGGCGCCGGCGCCGGCGCGTCTTCCTCGTCCAAAACGTCGCCGTACGGCGAGGAAGGCGCGAGGGCTTCGTCATCTTCTTCTTCGTCCGCTTCCGCTTTCTTTTTACGCGCTGCTTCGGCTCTTTTTTTGATCGCCTCGAGGCGTCGCGTTTGGAACGGCTCCAGTTCGGCGTCGCCGTCGATTGGCAGTAAAACGTGATCGATTAAGTGCACCACGGACGCGCACGCCTGAGATACATAAAAGAAAGTGTCAGTCTTGTGTGGATAATAGTCGTTGGATTAGGGAAATACAACACGTACTTTGATATCCGCGGTAACGACCTTGGCTTCGCTCCCCACGCCTTTGACGAAGATTTTCCCCTCGAACTCGTCAATCTCCAGGGGTTCAGAAGAGGAACCCCCAGAAACGCCTTCCAAACCAGGGTCTTCCAGAACCTTCGCGAGCGCGGTGTCCAGAAAGCGGTCCGTGCTGGCGTCGCCGCCTTTTGCGGCCAGCGCGGGGGAAAACAGCGTCGCGTTGGGAATCGCGTGGTACGCGATTATCAAAGCCTTTAAAGGGACGTCGCCGAGCATCTCGTCGATACCCTTTGTAATTAGTTAAAGAAGGGGAGTTGGTAGGTAGTGGTAGTTAGGAGTGAGGTAAGGTTAGTCGGGGGTAGGTATCTGTTTACGGGAGTCCTTATGAAGAGTGGCTCGGAAGACACTAGTCTTAGACTTTAGACACAAGCTGTCGAAAAGTACTGGCGACAGTTGGGACGTTTGTGTTTTTCGCGCTCGCGTCTTCTTTTTCCTTGGCTTTCCGAGGTTTTAGTGGACGAAGAAGATTCGTTTTAGTCAGAAGACGTACCTCTGCTTTCTCCACGAAGTCCCCCCAGGCGAGGAGCTTTTCCATGGCGTCGTTGGTGGGGGCGAAGAATGTGTCCGTTCGTGTTGGGTTGTCCAGCGCCGCGCGTACGCGGGGCAGGTCTTCCAAAGCCTCCGTGAGAAGCGAAAGCTCGGGGCGACTTCTCAGGACGTCGAGAACGGTCTGGCACGTCCGCTCTTCAGTGTCGTCAACCTCTTCCTCGGGCGCGGGCGTGGGGGCTTCCAGGGCAGACGCGAGGGGGGGCTGGGCGTAGTCGCCGGTGTAGTCGTAGTCCGCCTGGAGAAGTTTACGGCCCCACCTGCCGCGCGGGCGAACGGCGACGGTGGTGGTACGCACGACCGCGGTACCGCCGTAACTGCGGTATCTGCCGTAGTAGCGCGCTTCGCAGCCGCAAAGGCAGGCGGCGAGGGCGAGCCCGGCGAGAGCGGGGCCTGCGGCGAAAACGCGCGAGGCGCGCGAGGTGCGGGAACGGGTCATCGTGGTCGGTGAGGCGGAAGGACGTGCGATCGCGAGTGAGGGGGGGGAGACGAAACACGGACGGCTCACGTGTTCTGGCGGCTGAACGTGTGGCGCACGCGCGTCGGCAACGACGAGGAATACGTCTCGTGAGGTCCAAGACTACCTTCTTGGAAGGGGCAAGAAAGAAAGGAAAGTCGATTTTCTTTTTGGAATGGGGGGACGCGATTCTTACACGCACGATAGTCCTACGGTCTGCCAAAGTCACGCATCGTCCTCCGCGTCGTCATCCTCATCGTCATCGTCATCACCATCATCTTCGTTATCGTCGTCACAATCGTCTTCACCGGAATCCTGGTCACCGCCAACGGCTTTCGGTTCGGTCCCGTCTAAACTGTCGCCGCTGTCGCCGCTTTCTCGAGTCTCGTCGCCAAACCCACTCAACCCCTCGAGCCCCTTCAAACCTTGCGTCCTTCCGAACGTGGACGCCCCCGCACACGGGATGTCGTCCAAGGCGGCATACGCGTTGGCCTTGTCGTAGTCTTTACTCAACTTAAATGGGCTTTCTGGGTGAGACTCGGTTTCCAGAAGCGTCAACTCCTTCCTCAATCGCGCTTCAATCGCCACAAGCGTGCGCTCGCGCAACAGCGTGCGGAACCCCTTGCCTTTTGGGGATTTTTTTGACGAAGCGACACCGCCATCCGCAGGGTCACTGACCGGAACAGGCGCGGTGTCGAGAAACGACTTGAAATCCTCAAGTCTTGGGTCGAACCCGATCGCGAAATCGCGTTTTGGGTCGTACAAAGGATCGCGCTCGTCGAAATTGCCGACGGCAACGACAACCCGAGAAAGTATCGCCGACGCTCGCGCCGCGGCGGCTTCCGCGGCCCGGATCGAGGCCGTGCGATTCGATGGTGACCGGGCGGATGCATTCGAGCCGCTGTGTCGTGGCCTCATCGCACCACGCACCGGCGAGTTTTGATTTTCTTTCGGAAACGCACCGAAGGGACCGTGTTTTTTGGAAAGTTGCGCTCGTCCCGCGTTTTTCGTCGCCGGCAAATTTCCCGCGCGGCGCCCGTTGACGTCGTACCGAAACTCAGCCGTTTTATCGCCCGTTGTTTTTTTAGAGTAACCGTACGCCACTTCGTTCGCCTTGACGGACGCGAACCGCCCGACCCCGTTCGCGTCGTACACCCTTCGTATGGTGTCGGTTGAGGAGTCGTGGGACCCTAACAACGTGGGCAACGCCCAAGACGCGTCGTCGAACCCCGGGCGTTTGGCGTCCGCTCGTTTGGCGATTTCCTCTCTCGCCGCGCCACTCAGTCGTGGCTTATGTGACTGTTTGACCATAGCGCCGTATTGCTGTTGTCTCGCAAATCGGATTTGGGCTTGATGCAAGGTCTGGCCGTCCGTGCCGCCCTTCAGCGGGGGTAAAAAAGCTCCCCCGTCGTTTTCCGTGTCGTCGTCCAAGAACCGACTGCTCGCGAGCTTCAGCCGTTCTCGCCTTTGTCGCTGAAACCGGGTTTGGAAATGAAACTCGTTCCCGCCACCCCCTCCGCCTCCCTTCCGTACCCGCCGGTCTTCCAGCGCGCGGCTCCGTGCCAACTCCTCCGAAACCGAGGCGCGCGTTTCAAAGTCGCGCCGCATGCGCACGAACAAAGGGTCGCCTTTGTTTTTGCCAAACGACGTACTTGATTGTAAAAAGAAAAGTGTCAGTCTCGTATGGGCAATCAGGGAGGCGGAATCTGGTGATTGGGAAATACTTACCCAGTCCCGCCGTTTTTAACCCGCCTCAAAGCGTCGCTCCGACATTTGTTTTCCCAAGCCGTCCTTTCCACCAACACGGCGCGTGCCAGTTTGTTGTTTTCCTCCCGGGCGACACGCAGTTCCAAGTCAGCCTGTTTTTTATCCTCCCTCTGCCTTTTTTGTTCAGCCCTTCGTTTTCCAATACCCTCGAGTTCCTCCTTTAGAATCTCAAAACGTCGTCGTTCGTCCTCCAGCGCTTTCTTCTCGCGCGCTCTTTTTTCGGCGACCCATCTCAACTCGTTGGCCTTGGCTTTTCTCTGGACAGCGCCGAAACTGCTAGGGTTTTGACGATCATCATGGGACGCGCCATGGGTAGGTGACGGTTGTTTTTCCGCCGTCGTTCCTCCGCCGTTCGCGATTCCCCGTATCAAACACAAGTCGGTCATTCCTTCGTCGCTCCCGTAGTCAACGCCGAATTCGTCCTCCAAGAGGTTGGGAAATCCATACGTCGGCGGTTTCACCGGCGTTCGGTTGTTGCTGCTGCTCGGGGGTGCGAAAGTCGAGTCGAAGGATCGCGCGTTGACGGGCTCGTCGTCGCCCGAGTCATCCAACTCGGTCTCGTGTTTGTCTTCGCTTAACGAAACACGGTCGTCACCCGACCGCTGGGCACGGTCTTCGTCGAAGTCCGCTTCCGATTGGCTCGCCGACTCGTCACCACTTTTCAAGGAAACCCCATCTTCTGGGCCGTCCAACACGCTGCCCCTGTGTCCGTTGTGCAAATCAAACGCCAGGGCCAGGTCGATTTTGCGGAACAAGGTTGTGCGTAGGGCGTGCGCTAACCCGTACTCTCGTTTTTCCGAAAACTCGTACCCCATCTGCGTAAGTCGGCGGCGCACGCTTTTGTTCAAAGGCGGTTGTTCGTGGGAAAGCGGCTTCGGTTTAAGACCGTGTGTAACGTTACCCTCTTCAGTTTCAATTTCGTCACCCAGCTCAGTCTCAGCATCCGCCCGCGCTTGTTTCAGCCCATTAACAATTTTCCGTCCCACATTGCCCCGGTGCGCGGCTTGAATCTTCCGCGCGGCGAGGTTCTGAATTTGTTTAATTGCATGCGTCTCGACAAACGAAACGCACTGCGCAAGCGCGTCGTCCACCGCGGTCGTGCTTTCCAGCAATTCAAGCGCCTCGCGGTTTTGCGTGAGTTGTAACTCAAGCGCGACGGCCTCCAAAACCACGCCACGCAAAACTTCACCCAGCACCAAGTCCACCACGAACTCGTCCCCCTCCGCGGACTCGCAAACCAAATCCAACACCGTGTCGATGGTCCAGTCGTCGAACACGGTTTCAAGATCCGCGTCACACTTCGCACGTCGTTTCTTCAAGGATAACAGGACCTCGTCAAGCACCGCGTTTATTTGCGTCGCGTTGGCGTTGGCATCGTTAGTCTCGTCCCGGGCTTTTTCGTCCCGCGCCGAGTCGGGTTCCGTGGCGTCCGCGCGGATGACGGTCGTGGCGTCAATCGGTTGGGTAGGGGACGGTACCGTTGATGTCGTGTGGTGTCTGTCACTCAATGGAACCGAATCACTGGAGACGTCATCGAGCAGGTCACCAAGAACATGGGACACGACGTCGTCGGATTCGTGGTCGTGTCCCGACACCGCATTCGGCACTTCCGTTTGTGATTCATCCGTTTTCTTCATCTCACGCACCGCGGTCACCTCCAAAGGCTCCTCTCCGGGTAATGACTCAGCCGAATCCCCCGGCGCCAGCGCCTCGCCGGACATCCCCGCCGACTCCCGTCTGGCGGAGCGCGGCTTCCGGTCTGGCGCGTCACCGCGTCGGGACGGGAAAGCTCCGAAACACAGGTTTCTTCCCCCTTGGAAAATTAATAATCGTTCAGGTTGTTGCTGGAGCAGACAAAGTCGTGGAATCAGTGCCGCCTGACCCACTCTTCGTGCACGCGCGCTCTCGTGTCGTGCTCCGACGGACGATTTCAGGCTAACGATAAACCCGCGGTGAATGGTCGCGACAACGCGATAGCGCACGCAGCCGGACTTGAAATCTCCGCGATACCGTGGGACACGAGACGAGATGGGACACAAACGGTGCTCACATGGGAAGGAGAAGAGAAGTTGTGCGGAGTGCAACCCATGCCCCCATCGGAAGCTGGAACGCAAGTGCGCGGAGTGCAACCCCTGCCCTCACGGCAAGCTGAAAGGCAGCTGCGTAGAGTGCAAAGCCTGCCCCCACGGCAAGGTGAAACACAACTGTGCGGTGTGCAACCCCTGCCCGCACGGCAAGCAGAAAAGCAACTGTGCGGAGTGCAACCCCTGCCCGCACGGCAAGCAGAAACGCAACTGCACGGCATGCGACCCCTGCCCGCACGGCAAGCTGCAAGGAGTGCAACGCCTGCCCCCACGGCAAGCTGAGAAGCATCTGCGGAGTGCAACCCATGCCCCCACGGCAAGCTGAAAAGCAAGTGTGCAGAGTGCAACGCCTGCCCCCACGGCAAGCGGAAAGGCGGCTGCGCGGACTGCAACGCCTGCCCCCACGGCAAGCTGAAAACGAACTGTGCGAAGTGCGTCCCCTGCCCCCACGGCAAGCTGAAAGTCGACTGCGCGGCGTGCAACCCCTGCCCTCACGGCAAGCTGAAAGGCCACTGCGCGGCGTGCAACCCCTGCCCTCACGGCAAGCTGAAACGCCACTGCGCGCAGTGCAGGGGCATCACACATGTTAACTGCAATGACACACGATTCAGCAGTCACTTTGAAACTCGAAGTGTGCTTTCATTTCAAGAAATTTTTACCTCCTCGCTCGGCGCTCGCTACCTCTCGCGCCTCCGCCTCACACAAATAAAGCCCCCCGGACCCGTCTCTTCACCGACCACTTACGGGTACTGCCCTGCTTCTAAACACCCAAACCTACCCAATTACTGGTACTACCCAACTCACTTACTGGTACTGCCCGCTCGTAACCACACCCAACCCTCCCAAGCCTTACTGGTACTGCCCGCTCGTGATGACGTCGTCTATTTTCAAAATCAACTTCACCACCTGCGTGGCGAGTAAAATCTGTTGTTGTTTCCCGATCAGGGTTTCGAAAACCCCTTGCGTTTTCATGTCGTTCGTCCCAGTTTCCTTGCAGTCGATCCCCAGGTGCGGGTTGTTCATTTTGATTTGTTCGCTTTTGATCATCGCCACGGTTTCGATTGGCGGTAACCCGCTGTTCTCGGCGAGGGCGGTGGGAATCGCATCCAGGGCATCCGCGAACGCCCTCATGGCGTACTGCTCCACCCCAGGCACCGCGTCCGCCGCGTTCTCCACCGCGATGCCGCACGCAATCTCCGCGCTACCTCCTCCGTAAACAATCGCGTTGCTCCGCACCAGGTTCCGCGCCACGCAAATAGCGTCGTGCAGCGACCTTTTCGTTTCGTCAATCATCATCTTGTTCCCGCCCCGGACGAAAATCGTAACCGCCTTACTTGCCGCGCAGTCTTCCACGATGATCATCCGGTCCTTGGTGGTGCCGAAGCTGACCTCACGTACTTTCCCCGCCCGGCCCAGTTTCTCCGCGGTGAGTTCCTGGAACCGAGGGACGATACGCCCGCCAGTAGCGATCGCCAAAAGCTCGAGCTCAACACCGCCAACCCACCGAATCGCGGGGAGCTTTTCGTGCATAAGCATGTGGTTCGCTTCGTCATCGAAACCCCACTGGCAAATAACAAGCGTCGCGCCGCTGTCTTTGCACTGCTTGACCATGTCCTTGAAGTACTTCTCCTCCTGCGCCCGGAGTTCCTCGTACTTCTCCGCAGTGTCGATGTCGATCTTGTGTTTGGTTTTGGGTTTCGGGGGTTCAAACGGGCATGTTAGGATGGCGATTTTTGCGTCGATGATCTCTTTCGCCATCTGCGGGTGCGAGATGTCTTTGTCGAGGACGATGCCGTTGACTAAAACCGTGTCCTCAAGCTTGCCCCCAACCTTGCCTTCGACTTTGATTAAGTCCAAGTTCACATCCCTCCGGTCCATATCCGCCACCGCCATCACCGCCTTGACGCAGATCTCCGCCATCTCGCGCTTGCACCGGTTGACGATTTTGGAGGAAAGCGTGGTCATGCAGGTCCGCACCAGGGGTTCGATGTTGTCTTTGCTGAACTCGAACGCCTCGCTGATTTTCTGTAACTCCGCGACTGCGATTTTGGACGCCATCTCGTACCCCTCCGCGATGCGCAGCGGGTGGATCCCGCGGTCAAGAAGCACCTCCGCTTGTTCCAACAAACTACCAGCTAACACCACGACACCAGTGGTGCCGTCGCCGATTTCGTAATCCTGCGACCTACTAAGCTCGACGAGTAATTTACCGATCTGGTGCTCCACCTCCATCTGCTCCAAAATCGTCGCGCCGTCGTTCGTAATGGTGATGTCGCCGTCGCCGGATTGGAGGATCTTGTCCATGCCCTGGGTTGGTTTTTAGTCCGGCGGTTTTTTGGCGGGGGAGTTGGTAAGACGGGGGTTTGGGGACCGGTGATCCTCCGCGCGCGGGTTCGAAGCGGGGGAAACACCACAGAGTCGTGTGGGGTGGCGTTGGCCGTCGAAACCGTTGTCTGTCTCCGAAGGATGGAAGAGTGAAAAGGATTGCCTCTTCTCGTTGTGAAAAAATGAAAAAAAAACAGCACACGGCGTTCAAAAAAGTCGTGGTCCTCGATCTACACAAGTTACGTACCTTGGGCCCCAGCGACGACCGCAGCGTCCGCGCCACGCTCTTCGCGGCTTGGATGTTCGCCTTCTGCGCTTCGATGCCTCGGATCCGGGACTTGGTGCCGGAATCCTGTGACGTGTATGAGCAAACAGTCAGAGTTTGAAGGGGGAGTTTGGTGAGACAACGCACCGACGAAGATCGGGTGGGCACGGTTCTGAGATCGGGGCTTTTGGCGAAGTCCGCGGTCGTTCGCGATCGCACGCGTCGTGGCCATGAAAAACCGCCGCCGCGCGACGTACCTTGATGATGATGAAAGGCCGGCCGAACTCATCGAACGCGAGACTCATTGTGCCGAGTCTGTGTTAAGGGGTCCCTAAACTGCGCGCGACTGAGGTGTGTCTCCAGCTCTCCACCGACGAAGCTTTGCGACGTATGACTTTTTTTGGTTTCCCGCCACTGCCTTTTTTTTCACGCCTCCGACGATTTCGTACTTCAGCCCGCGCTTCGCATCACCCTCACTCTTTCCTCGTCACTTACGGATCCGTACCAAGTCGGATTGTCGAGTCGCGAGACAACGCACCACACACACTTATACAAAGATGGTACGTTTGAACGAGTTCCCGGAATCGTCGTGGGGTTTCCGAAGTCGCGTCGCGTACGGACTCGGGATCGCCGTCGCACGTCGAATCCGGCGAAGAAGAGCGCCAAAGCCCTAGAAACCAAACACCTCCTCCATGGGGGGACGGGGCGCGCAGTACGGGTACTCAACCGGCGTGCGGTAGCGCAGTCACTGCCGATGGGCATGTTCGCCGTGCTATCCAAGCCGCGCGTGTCTTCTTCCGCGTTTCGCCCGCGCGCCGCACACGCACACGGGTCGGTCGTGTGAATGCTGGAGCCCCTCAATAATCAAGCCACCAGGACAGAAATGAAAAGAAATCACTGTCGCTAACCTTACCCTCCCCTCCCCCTCCCCACCAACCCAGTCTGCTCCCTACAAGGCCCCCGGCGCGGGCAAAGAAGAGGCTGTTGAACAGCGCGTGCACCGCATCAGGATCACGCTGACCTCGAAGAACGTGGCTAACCTGGAGAAGGTGTGCGCCGATCTTATTCGTGGTGCCAAGGAGAAGCGCCTTAAAGTCAAAGGACCGGTGCGCATGCCCACGAAGACCCTGAAACTCACCGTGCGCAAGTCACCCTGCGGTGAAGGTACCAACACCTTTGACAGGTTCGAGCTGAGGATTCACAAAAGGCTCATCGACCTGCACTCGCCCGCGGATGTCGTGAAGCAGATCACTTCCATCTCCATCGAACCCGGTGTCGAGGTTGAAGTGACCATCGTGGATGCTTAATTGAGGATTTTTGAGGGTCTGGGTTGGGTCTCTTTGAGTCACTCGCGTTATTTCGCATCGCGAGTGAATCGGTTCGAGCGAGTTAAGTCTTGTCAGTCCTTCTGGATCGTGAAACTTCGACTCGCGTAACGACAGGAGGTCATCTTAATAAGTTGTCCGAAAAGAGTGCGCCGTCTTAATATCGCTTAGCATCGCTTAGCGTGTAAACAAGCGCGGTCTTTCGGAGAAATCAATCAGTCATTTTGCGCTTTTCACTTTCCCAAAGCGACTGCTCGTTTTTTCTTTTCCCAGATTGTTGTTTTTCCCGGTCAGGTCGTCGCCTCCCGAACCCCCGCGCACTTCGAGCCACGCCGTGACTCCGAGTTTGCGGACGCGACGTAGGGGGCGGCCACCGTGCGTGCGCCGTTGCACGACATGCCGCAGAAAACCCGGTCGCACAGACGCGAGGGTCGGTAGCACCGCGAGCCTGGGACGAGAGCCGAGAGCCAGTGGGCACCACGGCGTCACCCCAACACAAACACGGGACGCGCCGATGCGCGCCGGGAACGCCCCGTGCGCGACATGCGGCGCGTCTTCGCAGTTGAGGTGTTCGCGATGTACGTTCCTGAAGTACTCCGCTTGCCCGCCCCCGAACGCCCCCACCCCCAAACCCACTCTGTCGCGCACGCATCGCGGCGCCACGAGATGCCAAATCTTTGCCGAGTTTCACCGGGGCTCCCGCTCGGCGCTATAACTTATTATACACGTCCCTACGCGTCCCTAACCTTCGACTTTTCCTTTCACTCAGGCAAAAACGTGACGTACTGTTCGGGTGCGTGTCAACTTGTGGATTGGGACTTGCGACACGAAAGGTATTGCGTTGAGCACGGACTAAATACCCATACGACGGCGACGGCGGCGGCGTCGGCGCCGTCGCCGTCGGTGCGGCGCTTTTGTCTGCGCGCGC
>Ga0302126_10002623_pt1 | contig 10181 bp, 7 predicted proteins | sample CB4_20m_MG_FD_203108 | JGI IMG/M metagenome (GOLD analysis project Ga0302126, IMG submission 203108) | Marine microbial communities from Western Arctic Ocean, Canada - CB4_20m | ecosystem: Environmental > Aquatic > Marine > Oceanic | place: Canada: Western Arctic Ocean | collected 2017-09-24 | reverse complement strand
TCTTCCTCTGAAATTCCTAGTGCTTTAAATACTTTGGATTGTAGATCTGATTTATGAATACGAATTGATCCACCTCCCATTTCCCAACCATTTATAACCATGTCATATGCCTTCGATAAACATTTACCAGGGTCTGATTCAAGATATTCTTCATGTCCATCCTGCGGCGCAGTAAAAGGATGATGGAGAGCATTCCAAGTCTTTGAAGTTTCGTCATAATCAAACATTGGGAAATCAACTACCCACAATGCAGCCCATTCTTTATCATTGAGATGTTTTTTTTCATGGCCAATTTTAACTCTAAGCGCTCCTATAGCCTCATTTACTATTTTTGCTTTATCTGCCCCAAAGAAAATTAAATCGCCATTTTCTGAGTTTGTTTTTTTAATTATTGCTTCTAATGCTTTAGTATTTATATTCTTAACAATGGGACTTTGAAGACCTTCTTCATTCAGAAGAGTTTTATCTTTAACTTTAATATAAGCGAGGCCTTTAGCCCCATAAATTTTTACAAATTCAGTATAAGCATCGATTTCTGAGCGTGATAAATTAGATCCACCTGGAACTCTTAATGCAGCAACTCTTCCATTTTCCATATTTGCAGCAGATGAAAATACTTTAAAATCAACATCTTGCATCTCTTCAGTCATTTCAGTTAATTCAAGTGTTACCCTTAGATCAGGCTTATCAGAGCCATATCGACTCATCGCTTCCTTGTATGATATTTTAGGAAAAGATTCAGATAAATTTACATTTAATACATCTGCGTAAATTTTTCTAATCATTTTTTCAGAAATATCGATAATTTTTTCTTCATCAATAAATGATGCTTCAATATCAATTTGAGTAAATTCAGGTTGGCGATCTGCTCTTAAGTCTTCATCCCTAAAACATTTAGCAATCTGATAATATCGGTCGAAGCCAGATACCATTAATAGCTGTTTAAATAATTGTGGGGATTGTGGCAATGCAAAAAATTCACCGTGGTGGACTCTTGATGGAACCAAATAATCTCGAGCGCCCTCAGGAGTGCTTCGATTTAATATTGGAGTTTCTAATTCAATGAATCCTTCTTTGTCTAAAAAATCCCTAACGCTTTTTGAAGTTTCGTTTCTTAACTTAAGATTTTTTTGCATAACATCACGCCTTAAATCAATAAAGCGATACTCAAGCCGAATAGCTTCTGAAATTTTATCGTCATCAATCATAAATGGAGGGGTAAGCGACTCATTTAAAATCTCGACCTCAGATGCTAGCATTTCTATTTCTCCTGAAGGCAGGTTTGAATTAATTGTTCCCTCAGGCCTAAGTCGAACTTTACACGTAATCTTTAATACAAATTCACTTCTAATTTTTTCAGCAATACTAAAAGCATCAGGGGTATCTGGGTCAATAACTATCTGAGCCAACCCTTCTTTGTCTCTTAAATCAATAAAGATAACTCCTCCATGATCTCTTCTTCTGTGAGCCCATCCGCAAAGGACAACCTCTTTATTTTCATAACTTTTATTTAATTCCCCACAATAATGCGTTCTCATGTAAATTCTCTTCTAAAATAGTTATTTTTTTTGTTTAAGTTTCTTACCGGTAGGAACCACGCCCATAGAAATAACGTATTTAAGAACTTGGTCCACACTAATATCTAACTCAACAACTTTATTTTTTGGCACCATTAATGTATATCCCGATGTTGGATTAGGTGTTGTGGGTACATATACATTCACATACTTACCTTTTATATCTTTTGTTATTATTTCATCAGGCTCTCCAGTAATAAATGCAAAAGTATATGTACCTGCAATTGGAAATTCAATTAAAACTGCCTTACTAAATGCGTCGCCTGAACTTGAAAGTAAAGTATCTGAAACCTGTTTAATACCTTTATAAATTGACTTAACGAAGGGCAATCGATCAAGTATCACTTCATACAAATTAATAATTTTCTTACCAAAAAAATTATTAGCGATTATGCCGGTAACTAATATGATAATAAATGTCAAAATTACACCAAATCCAAATACCTCAGTCCCTAAAATATAATCAGGTCTTAAGGTCTCTGGAAGCAAAATTAATACTTGATCTAAAAAATTGATCAAGGAGAACAGCACCCAAAAAGTTAAAATTAGTGGAATTAGAACCAACAAGCCAGTTAAAAAGTTTTTTTTAATCATTATTTTTTGAAGTTTCTTTTTTAGTTATTTTACTAGTTTTTTCATTATCTTTCTTTGAACCTTCAGACTTTGGTTTATTTTTAAAATCTGTTTCATACCAGCCTGAACCTTTTAATTTAAAATGGGGTGCCGTCACTTGCTTCTTAAATGTTGTATTTTTACAAACTGGGCAATTTAATAATGGGTTATCTGATAACTTTACAAGCACATCCTCTTGATGCTCACAATGAGAACATAGATAATCGTATAAAGGCATCTTCTTAAACCCTTAATTAAAAGGGAATATCGTCTTCCGGAAGGTCGATCGCTGGCTCATCTAGCCCTACTTTTGCCTCAGATTTTTTTGCCCTTTCTGGTTCTTGATTAAAATTATCATTGGAATTGCTTGGCTCACTGTTACGATTGTCCCTGCCCCCTAACATTTGCATAGTATCTGCTGCAATTTCTGTTGTATATCTATCTTGGCCCTCTTTTGTTTGCCACTTCCTTGTTTGCAGACTTCCTTCAACAAAAACAGAACTACCTTTCTTTAAATATTCCCCAGCAATTTCAGCTAATTTTCTATACATTACAATATTATGCCACTCTGTTTTTTCTTTTTTCTCACCCGAAGCTTTATCTTTCCATGAAGTGCTAGTAGCAATACTAAAATTACATACAGAATCTCCATTAGGAAAAGTTCTAACTTCAGGATCTCTTCCTAGATTTCCAAGCAACATTACTTTATTAACTGATGCCATATTTATCTCCTATTTCCGATTGTTCATCAAATAGTAATTACTAATTTCTCATATGTAGTAACTATAACTTTACTCATTTTTTATTAATTGGCATTTTCATTGGTATTGATAAGACCAACCAAATCATTATTAAAAAGCTGCAAAATAAAAAAGCTCCTTGATACCCATGAAAATTTGCAATCAATCCACCTAATGATCCACCAACAAAAATACCTAACGATTGGGAAGTATTATACACCCCTAAAGCCAAACCTCTTCTTTGAATTGGTGCTAACTTACTAACCAAACTAGGCAATGAGGCCTCAAGATAGTTAAATCCAATAAAGTAGAATACTAAGGCCATTATGATGCCAACGATACCATTAGAAAAATATATAAACAAAAATTGTGTAACAAATAACAAAGCAATTGAAAATATAAAAGATTCTTTAGCTATATTTCTTTTCTCCGAAATAATAATCATAGGCACTATGAAAATAAAAGAAATAACTAACACTGGTAAATAAATTATCCAATGCTGATTCAATGGAATCTCGCCTTGATTGATCAAATAAAAAGGGATTGCCATGAACATCGATATTTGCGAAGCGTGAAGTGTAAAGATTCCAAAATTAAGTCGATTTAATTCAAAATTCTTTAATATACTTCTTATGTCGCTTGTATTTTCAGATTTAATTTTTTTCTTACCTAAAGGCTCATCAATAAAAAACTTTACAACTCCTAAAGCAATAAAAGCCAAAACTCCCATTAAAATAAATATGCCTGGAACACCGATATGCTTATTCAATATTGGTGAAATTACTAATGATAATGCAAATGTTAGGCCAATTGATGCGCCAATAATTGCCATTCCTTTAGTTCTACTTTTATCACTAGTTAAGTCAGATAAAAAAGCAGTTAGCACTGCAGAAATTGCACCGGAACCTTGAATTGCTCGGCCAATAATAACCCCCTCTATTTGCTCAGATATGCCTGCTATAAATGACCCAATTATGAATAATAATAAGCCAAAATAAATTACTGGCTTTCTTCCGAAGCGATCTGAAGTCATGCCAAATGGAATTTGAAGAATCGCTTGGGTTAATCCATAAATTCCAAATGCTAAACCAATTTGAAATTGTGTAGGCCTGCCAGATAGCTCAGAAGCATAAATAGCAAATATAGGGAGAATTAAAAAAATCCCGAGCATTCGGAGTGAATAAATCGAAGCTAAAAGTACGCTAGATTTAATTTCTAATGGTGACATTCTTATATTTACCTATGAATAAATAAAACTTTAGTTTCTAAATTACAGATTATAAAATATAATATCAGGTTGCTCCTCATAAAAAATAAAATAAATGGATTACATTAAAATTAAAGGGGCTAGAACCCATAACTTAAAAAATATTTCCTTAGATCTTCCTAGAAATAAGCTAATAGTTATTACGGGTTTATCTGGATCTGGAAAGTCTTCTCTGGCATTTGACACTCTATATGCTGAAGGACAAAGAAGATATGTTGAATCTTTATCGGCCTATGCTAGGCAATTTCTTGACCGAATGAATAAGCCTGATGTAGATATGATTGAAGGTCTATCCCCTGCAATTTCTATAGAACAGAAGTCTACTTCACATAACCCAAGATCAACTGTTGGCACCGTAACCGAAATACATGACTATCTTCGGTTACTTTACGCTCGGGCTGGTGATCCTTACTGCCCTACTCATAAAATAAAGCTTGAAGCACAGACAGTCTCTCAAATAGTAGATCAGCTTCTATCCCTTCCGGACGGTACTAAAGTCATGGTGCTTGCTCCCGTAGTCAATAATCGTAAAGGTAGTCATTTAGATTTAATTGACGAGTTAAGAGCTCAAGGATTTATCAGGATTAGGCTAGATGGAGCTATTTATGAAATAGACAACGTTCCCGCTATTCAAAAAAATACAAAACATCAATTAGATGTAGTAATTGATCGATTAAAAATTCATTTAGATATCAAACAACGTATTACGGAATCAGTCGAAACAGGTTTAAAAATTGCTGACGGGAAAATTATTACTATTGATATGGATACTGAAGAAGCCCAGCTATTCTCTGCAAAATTTTCTTGCCCCCATTGTGAATATGCACTAACTGAATTAGAGCCAAGATTATTTTCATTTAACAACCCTATGGGCGCATGTCCTGATTGTGATGGCTTGGGACATAAGAATTTTTTTGACGCACAACGTGTCGTTGCCTTTCCCCAATTACCTTTGTCATCTGGAGCTATTAAAGGCTGGGATAAGCGTAATCAATTTTACTATCAAATGTTAAAAAGTCTTGCCCAACATTATAATTTTGATCTTGAAATGCCCTACCAAGAGCTAGCAGAGAATATCCAAAATATTATTCTATTTGGAAGTGATAAGGAACAAGTAGAGTTTAGTTATTTTAACGAACAAGGCACTATTAGTACAAAAAAACACCCTTTTGAAGGGATAATAAATAACTTTATAAGACGTTACCAAGAGACTGATTCAACCAGTGTTCGTGATGAATTAGCAAAATATTTAAGCAATCAAGAATGTCCTTCCTGTAAAGGAACTCGATTAAGAATTGAGGCAAGAAATGTATTAGTTGGTGATTTAAACCTACACGAGATTTGTAAGTTACCACTTAAAAAATCTTTGGCATTTTTCAATAATATAAAATTATTAGGTTTTCGCGCACAAGTTGCTAGCAAAATAAATCAGGAGATAAAAAATAGGCTTAATTTTTTGATAGATGTGGGACTCGATTATTTATCTCTTTCAAGGTCTGCTGAAACACTGTCAGGTGGCGAGGCACAAAGGATAAGATTAGCTTCACAAATTGGAAGCGGTTTAACCGGGGTAATGTATGTTTTAGATGAGCCTTCTATTGGGCTTCATCAAAAAGATAATGATAAACTCCTCCAGACTTTAAGAAATCTTAGAGACATAGGAAATACTGTGATTGTAGTTGAACATGATTATGATGCAATTATGACAGCTGATTATGTTGTAGATATTGGTCCTGGTGCAGGAGTTCACGGAGGTGAAATAGTTGCTCAAGGAGTTCCTAATGAAATTGCTAAAAATAAAAACTCTCTGACTGGTCAATATATAAGTGGGCAGAAAAAAATCACGGTTTCAAGAAAAATAAAATCTCCTAATAATTCTTTTTTTAAAATTACAAAGGCTTCTGGTAATAATTTAAAAAATATTACCTTAAATCTTCCTATAGGTCTTTTTACCTGTGTTACTGGCGTTTCTGGGAGTGGAAAATCGACACTCATTAATGACACACTTTATAATGCTGTAGCGAAACATCTTTACCGGAGTAATTTAGAACCAGCATGCCATGAAGATATAAAAGGGTTTGATTTCTTCGATAAAGTTGTAGATGTAAATCAAAGTCCGATTGGAAGAACTCCAAGGTCTAATCCAGCTACTTACACTGGTTTGTTTACACCAATAAGAGATCTTTTTTCTAAAGTTCAAGAAAGTAGAGCGAGAGGTTATAGTCAAGGACGATTCTCATTCAATGTTAAAGGTGGGAGATGTGAGGCATGTGAGGGTGATGGAGTAATTAGAGTTGAAATGCATTTTTTACCGGATGTATATGTCGAATGTGATTCGTGTTATGGCCATCGTTACAATCGTGAAACGCTTGAAATATTCTACAAAGGAAAAAATATTCATAATATTTTAAGTTTTACCGTAGAAGAAGCTCATGAATTTTTTATGGCTGTGCCAACAATTGAGCGAAAACTGAAAACTCTTCTAGATGTAGGTCTCGGTTATATTAAATTAGGACAAAATGCAACTACGTTGTCTGGTGGTGAGGCACAAAGAGTCAAATTAGCATTAGAACTATCAAAAAGAGATACGGGTAGAACGCTTTACATTTTAGATGAGCCAACGACTGGCCTACATTTTGCTGACATACAACTATTACTAAACGTGTTGCACAAATTGAGAGACAATGGAAATACTCTAGTAGTGATTGAGCACAATCTAGATGTTATCAAAACTGCTGATTGGATTATTGACCTTGGGCCTGAAGGAGGTGATGGCGGTGGAGAAATAATTGCAGAAGGCCCTCCTGAAAAAATTATATCTAATAATAAAAGCTTTACCGGTAAATATTTAAAAAAATATTTATAGCTTCTTTAAAGTCTCCCGAACTATTTCCGTCGATGGATTTAGCTGGTGCCAAATATTAAAACTTGTTGCTGCCTGTTCAATTAGCATCCCAAGACCATCGTAAACAGAATCACTTCTCTTGAAAGCTTCTTTCAAAAATGGGGTTTCAGAGCCATACATCATGTCATAACAAGCGCCCTGATCATTTAAGCAGTTAAAAGCAATATCTGATATGGGTGAATCTTGACTAGTTAAGGATGAAGATGTGCCATTAATTATCAAATCAAAATTAAGTTTTTTAGAAAAATTTAACTCTATTACTTCTAAAATAACTTGATTTTTTTCAGCAAATAATTTCCAATATTTTTCCATCTCAATTGCTTTAGTAAAAGTTCTATTAGTTAGAAAAATTTTCTTTGGTTTACTTTGAATAAGATCATAAATTACTCCGTATGCAGCCCCTCCTGAGCCCACTAAAAAAATATTTTTACCTTTTATATTAATTTTTTTATTAGACAAATCATTTATTAGGCCCCTACCATCAGTCGAGTCTCCAATAATATTGTTATCTAAAAATGTTATTGTATTAACAGACTTACATAACGACGACCTTTCTGAAAGCTGATCACAAATCTCAAAAGCAGAGTTTTTTAATGGGAGTGTAATATTTAATCCGTTATACCCTTCAATTTTTAAGCGCTTAATATTTTCAAAAAAATTATCTTGATTGATGTCAAATTTTTCATACTTTAAATCAATTGCGAATTCTTTTGCAAATAAAAGGTGTATTTGGGGCGAAAGTGAGTGCGCTATAGGATGCCCAAGAACTGCAAATTTTTTTATTTCTTTTTTCATTCGATTATTATAGACAATTAAAAAATATCAAGAGAAATATTTAATGCAATATAATAGTGCATTAAATAAGCAATAATGCATTATACTAGTGCATATATCATATATTTAATGTATTTTATGAATAAATCGGTTATTTTAGCCAATTAAATGTTGGCATAGATTCTACTTTAAATTATATATACTATACCAATTAATTATTTTTAAGGAGTTTGAGGATGGCCGTAGCTGATGTACTGAAAAAAATTAAACAAGAAAATGTTAAATTTGTTGATCTTCGTTTCACTGATACCAAAGGAAAAGAGCAGCATGTTTCAGTTCCAACTTCTGCCTTTGATAAAACTAAATTTACTGAAGGTCATGCATTTGACGGTTCCTCTATTGAAGGATGGAAAGGTATAAATGCATCGGATATGTTACTTTTTCCTGATCCTAACACAGCTAATATCGATCCATTTATGGAAGAGAAAACTCTTATTTTAACTTGTAACGTTGTAGACCCAACAGATGGTAAGGGTTATGATCGTGATCCAAGAACAATAGCGAATCGTGCTGAAAAATACCTTAAAACAACTGGTATTGGTGACACTATTTATTTTGGCCCAGAACCTGAGTTTTTTGTATTTGACTCAATCACATGGACTTCAGGTATGAGTGGCTCTTCAGTAAATATTAACTCTGAAGAAGCAGAATGGGATTCTCATAACGAACATGATGGTGGTAATGTTGGTCATCGCCCGAGAGTTAAGGGTGGTTACTTTCCGGTACCTCCTGTTGACTCCCTTCAAGATCTTAGATCAGAAATGTGCTTAACATTAGAAGAGATGGGTGTGCCTGTTGAGGTTCATCATCATGAAGTTGCAGGAGCCGGCCAAAATGAAATTGGCACTAAATTTTCTTCATTAACACAAAGGGCTGATTGGACTCAAATCCTTAAATACGTTGTGATGAATACAGCGCATAGATTTGGTAAAACAGCGACCTTTATGCCAAAACCAATTTTGAATGATAACGGAACAGGGATGCACGTTCACCAATCAATTTGGAAGGGTGGAAAAAATATGTTTGCAGGGAAAAAATATGCAAACCTAAGTGATACTGCTCTTTATTATATTGGTGGAATTATCAAGCATGGCAAAGCCTTAAATGCTATAACTAATCCATCAACGAATTCATATAAACGCCTAGTTCCTGGATTTGAAGCACCGGTTATGCTGGCATATTCTGCTAAAAATAGATCTGCTGCAATTCGTATCCCATATGTATCAACAGATAAGGCAAGACGGATTGAGGTCCGATTTCCAGATCCAATGGCAAACCCATATTTAGCTTTTAGTGCGCTAATGATGGCTGGTCTCGATGGTATCCAAAATAAAATACATCCAGGGGAAGCTGAATCAAGAGACTTATATGATCTAACAGCCAAAGAAGAAGCAAAAATACCTCAAGTCGCCGCAACCCTTCCGGAAGCTCTTGAGGCTCTAAGAGTTGACAGAAAATTCTTGACTGCAGGTGGAGTTTTTTCTGATGATTTTATTGATAGCTTTATTGATTTAAAAATGGAAGAGGTTACACGTTTAAGAATGACCCCTCATCCAATTGAGTTTGATATGTATTACAGTTTATAGATTCTAATTAAGTGGCGGGTTAAAATCCGCCCTTTTTTTACCTAAAATTTTTATGCACTAATATTGTGCATTTAAAAAATAAAGTTGCGCTAACGCGCTAATGGAGCCTATGGAGTCAATATAAAAATCTTGGTCACATTCTTGCTTGTTAAACTATATGGACTTATATAAATGAAACCAAACTTATTGAAAAATGAATTGAAAGGAATGGAAGACTTAGCAACTGCGGTATTTGCTTGTGATAAAAATTTAATTATTAAGTACATAAATCCAAGTGCTGAAATCTTATTTGAATTGAGCAATGATCAGGCCATTAATGAAAGTATTAGTTTATTTTTTGAAGAAATTGATTTTTTTAAGGATGCATTAGAGCAAGCTAAAACCAAACAAAGCTCTTATCGAGAACATGAATACTTTATTAAGACCAAACAGAATAAAACTATTTGCGTGAGTTTTACAATCACACCAATTGAAGGGAAAGAGTTTGACTTTATAGTAGAGTTTAGTCAAATGGATCAACAGCTAAGAATCGCGCGTGAAGAAAGAATGTTTATTCAACAACAAGCAAATTCGGAATTACTAAGAAACCTTGCGCATGAGATAAGAAACCCACTGGGCGGGTTAAGAGGAGCTGCCCAACTTTTAGAAAAAGAGTTGGAT
>Ga0302126_10002617_pt1 | contig 10199 bp, 6 predicted proteins | sample CB4_20m_MG_FD_203108 | JGI IMG/M metagenome (GOLD analysis project Ga0302126, IMG submission 203108) | Marine microbial communities from Western Arctic Ocean, Canada - CB4_20m | ecosystem: Environmental > Aquatic > Marine > Oceanic | place: Canada: Western Arctic Ocean | collected 2017-09-24 | reverse complement strand
ACGCAGAAAAGGCACTGGCTTGATCATCCTCACCACGACCAAATTGGCACAAGACAGTATTCTTAATAATGTCATCATGATGGTGGTCGCGTAACCACTCGAAAGCGGACGGACGGTTTTGTACTAATATGGATGCACCATACGTTTGTTTGACCTCAACGGTCGAACCGTCTTCAAGAGTAAAAGAAGCAATACCTATCTCTGCAAGCATTGCAGGCATCTCTTCATCGGTGAGCTTCTGAAGGTCTTTCTTAGACTCCTTGAGCGATTTCTCAAGTGCCTCGATAGAACCTTCTTTATCTCGGATTTGGCGGGCCAAGCCTGCTACTGAAGTCAGGCCAGTTTGATCTAAGCGTTCAACAGAGGTGGCTTTCGTTGCTTCAAAGTCGGCCTCCATCAGTTTTGCTAAGTCTTCCATACTACTTTCTCCTTCGTTATTAAAGGCTCCTTTCGGGCCTTGACAAATGCAGATAATATCTTATATCCTAGACGACTTACATGTCAAGCAGTTATTAAAAAAAGAGGACAATTATGCAGAACTATCAATATGAGACTACGCCGTATGACCATCAGCGCGTTGCACTAGAGGACTCGTGGTCCGCGGAGTACTACGCTCTGTTTATGGAGATGGGCACGGGTAAAACCAAGGTGGCTATTGATACGATGGCTATTCTCTACGAGGCAGAGAAGCTTAAAGCGGTCTTGATTATAGCGCCCAAAGGAGTGTACGACAACTGGGTAAAAGGGGAGATACCTATACACCTGCCAAAGCGTATACCGAGACAGTTATGCCGATGGATACCCTCGAAGACCAAGAAGTTTGAAGAAGAACTAATGGACTTTATTGTCAAAAAAGACCCTATTCTAAAGATTTTTGTAATGAACGTTGAAGCCTTTTCCACCCCGCGTGGCACTGAAGCGGCTACGGCGTTTTTGTATCAGAACCCTGCCAATATGGTCGTGGTCGACGAGTCCACTACAATAAAGAACAGGAAGGCTGCACGGACCAAGAACATTATGTCGTTGCAGAGGCACTCTAAATACCGTCGTATACTGACGGGCTCGCCGATTACTAAAAGTCCTATGGATTTATTTAGTCAATGCGGCTTTCTTGCAGAGAAGTCTTTAGGCTTTAATAGTTTCTATGCCTTCCAAGGTCGGTATGCGAACATCCAACAGCGGACCATGGGGCACCGTAGTTTCCAACAGGTGATGGGTTATCGTCGACTAGACGAGTTATCAGAGAAGTTAGATGTATTCAGTAACCGCGTGTTGAAGATGGACTGCTTGGACTTGCCGCCTAAAGTATACATCCGTCGAGACGTCGAGTTAACGCCTGAACAAGAGAAGTTGTATCGCCAGATGAAGAAGCTGGCTTTGGCTAAACTAGACAATGGTGAATTGGCTACGACGGCCAGTGTATTGACGCAGATCATGCGGTTGCAACAGATATGTTGTGGACATCTAATGCCTGACGACGGGGCCATGCAATTGATTAAGAACAATCGTTTGACCGAGTTGTTGAACCTTGTTGAAGAAGTGCAAGGTAAGGCCATTATATGGGCTACGTATACGCATGACATCTTGCAGATATCAAAAGAGCTTAGTGAACGTTTTGGCCCTGAGTCGGTGGCCACGTACTATGGCGATACGGAACAAGACGCTCGACAAGAAATCGTTAACGACTTCCAAGACGTTGAAAACCCTTTGCGGTTCTTTGTAGGTCAGCCTCGAACAGGCGGCTATGGCATCACGTTGACGGCAGCGAACACCGTGATCTATTACAGCAACAGTTATGACTTGGAGATAAGACTACAGTCCGAGGACCGTGCGCATCGAATTGGTCAGACTAATAAAGTGACCTACATTGATTTGGTCTCGCCTAATACGATTGATGAGAAGATTTTGCAGGCTTTACGCAGTAAGATAGACATTGCAGGACAAGTACTCAAGGAAGACACCAAGAGTTGGTTACGTTAATTATAAGGAAGTAATGATGAGTTTGATATTTAAGCCACGGATTGCATATCATTTTGGAAGTGCAAAGTTTTTGGCAGCTAAAGCTAAAGCCAGTAATTCTCACCAAGAGCAGTACACATGGGAAGAAAGAGAGATTGAATTCTTGATTGAATTACGCGCTTTAAAAGTGTCTTTTTTGCAGTGTGATAAGATGTTAAAAAGGAAGCAGGGCAGTTGTTCTAACTGCATTCAGTCTCGTAATCTTTACGAAAAAATAAACAGTAAACGTCAGGCCCTTATACAAGGAGTGTTAAAAGATGATTAGTGCAGCAATATTATGTTTAGCCACCAATTTGTACTTCGAGGCTCGAGGAGAGCCGTTAGCGGGCCAATTGGCTGTGGGTTACAGTGTGATGAATCGAGTAAAGTCGCCTCGATACCCCGATACCGTATGCGGTGTTATTTACGATGCTCAATTTAACTCGTGGGACCCTGTTAATCCGATTAGGCACCGTTGCCAATATTCTTGGTTCTGTGACGGCGTCCGTGACGACATTGATCCCACCGACCATGCCATGGTCGAAGCTACAGCGTTGGCTTTGAAGATTTATTTTGGCAGGGTTGTTGATGTGAGCGAGGGTGCTACGCATTATCATAATACGACGGTTAACCCGTATTGGGCGTCACAGCTTACAAAAGTATTGTCCGTAGGATCGCACATTTTTTACCGATACTAGGCTTACCACTTGACCTTGTTCGCCCAGTAAGCGGCGGACATGTTGCCTTTTTCAATGTTCTTACCGTGACGCGCTTTAAACGATTTAGACCTAGAAGTTGCTGTTCTATCCCCTGTAACACCTTGTTGTCCAAACCTAATAGTCTTAATGTTATCGCCTGACTTGGCGACGACCACATGGCTTTTGGTTTTATGACTTGGTGTTCGCTTGGGCTTGTTAAAACCAGAAACACCTGCTCGAGCTAATCGAGGGTCTTTTTTAACAGGCATTAGAGCTCCTTATTTAGCGTTGCATGAGCATCATTTGGGCTGCTTCGGCAGGCATATTTTGCATATTTTCGTGCAATTTTATGTCGTATTCCCTTAACTCAGGGTGAGTTGGCGCGGTAGGCCAGTTCTTTCCAGACGCTAATGCTCTTTGAGTAGCGGCCTCGTCAGAGAGGATCTGCCCGTCCCAAACTGTGGGTATTAAAGTCGGAATGCCGTCTATGTCTACTTGTGACGTGTACACTGTTGAAACAGTTCCGTTTTCGTTCTGAACGGCTTTGCCTTGCGCTAAGTTTTTGTAATGATGCTCAAGTATGGGGTCCATAGGGGCGGGTCGATTCATATCTTCAAATAGACGACCGACACCTTGCGACTCTACCTCGCCACCCTCGGCAAACGAAGATAAACCTGACTTGCCCGCAAAGCTAAACATGGGGCTATAATCAGCCATATAACTAGTATACGATTCAGGTATAACTTCTTCTTCAACAGGCAGTATAAAGGGATTGTAATTTTTATCTAAACTTTCCCCAGAAGATATGTCTCTACGACTTTCATTTCCATATATTCGATTGTCGTCAGTGCTATAACGCATCCCATTAAATTCTTCGCCACCCCCTCCATTTCTGTAAAGAAAGTCCCTACGTTCTTTATCTAAAATGGCTTGTTTATCCGTCTGAGGTTTACGAGCTAATTGCACTCTTTCCTTTTCAGACATCATGGGCCAATTAGGGTTTGATGCTTCTTGCCTGACATATTCATCTCTTGCAATGTCATTCATGCCATACACCGTCTGCTGCGCCAAGTCTCCTAGCGGATCAAACTCACTATACGCCTTTAAAAAACCACCTACGATATTGTCTTCACCCACCATATCTGCGGCACCACGTAACATACCACCGCCCGTAATATTACCCATTAGACCTCTAAACATGGTGTCAGGTGCATTCGCAGGGTAATAACTAGTACCGCTACGACCTTGCGTGAATTGAGTCGGTGCATTAGCGTAAGTGTTTCCAACCACGTTAGGGTTACCTGCAACAACAGGCCCTGCCATCATCTCTTTGTATGCCGCTATACCTTGTTGATTTCTTTGATCTTGTGCTTGTTTTTCAGCTAACGCTTGTGCTTGTTTGGCTTGTTGATTGTAATTATTTGCTGCTTGTATAGAGGCCAGTTGTGCTGCTTGTTGCGTTGCTTGCGCTTGCTGTGCGGCCACGGCCTGTTCTCTCAACCTCTGAGCTTGCGCTGCGGCAAACCTGTCTCTATTTTCGCCTCCGCCACCACGGTTTATTTGGGCACGAGTTTGACTATTAGCGCCTGCTGTTGGGCCTGACAATCCTGAGAACGCTTTTGCGTCTGCTACTGAACCTGTACCGGGCGGCATATTAAATCTCCTTACCTTGTAATCGTTTTACTTCTTGAAGTTTCATTACGCCACTCCTCCTAAACTACCAATTCCAGACATTAAATCACGATCTTCAGGGAAAAGCGCGGCGAATCGTTCGCGGTCCACGGGGCCCGAACTGACAGGTGCCGCGGCTTGAGGGTTAAACCTAGAAGGGTTCGCATTTAAATTGGTGCTAGGTGCTGGTTGAACCGATTGCGGAACGACTTTTTTAATAGGTGGGGGAGCACGAAGTTGTGGAGGCTTTGGCACAGGTTGAACCGCCTTAATTCCTTCAATCTCATCCCCAACTTCGGCACCTACTATTTCTCTTGCTACGTTTTCACTTAAGTCTTTTGAAAGTACTGCGGATGATCCTCTAACAGCAGTAATAGGGGGAATAATAAAGTTTCTTTCAAAAATCTGACCCACTTGACCCAATATGGCGTTACTTTCTCGTTCACTTCGTCCGCGTTTAAGCATTTTTATCATCAATTCGGTATTGTTTAGAATGGTTCCTACTCTACTGCTTTGAAGAGCGTTAGGCAGATCCCCAAACCACTTTACTGCCGCTCTTTCACCCATCGCGGCGGTACGGCCCTGTATAACAAGAGAGGCACCCTGTATATTAAACATCTCACGAAGGTTGTTGCCTGCGGCTGAACCACCCATCGCAGCAAGTAATTTAACCCCATCACCCACTTCGGTTAAAAACTCTTCTGCAGTGCCTGCTGCGGCGTTAACATCAAAGGCTTGTATTTTTGCCATTTCTTTCAAAAATCTTTGTGTGACACCAATATCGCCTTCTTTAAGCAAATTATTATCAACCATCCATTCAGCTACACTCCTGCCACGACCATTGGGGTGCGGTGAGAAAAGGGCATTGTAAGCTTCGTTTGCTCTAAAATTAACACCTTGAGACTTAACGTCCAAAACAACGTCATATATAGCTGTTCGCAAGCCCTCTCTTAAGTCTTGTTGAGACCAAGATACCCCTTTGTTTGGGCCGCTGTTTACAGTAAACGTACCTCCAACATTGTCTATCAATTTTGTGTATTCGTCCAACACGGCCCACGGGTTTCTTTGTTTCTTATCAATAGCGTCTGCTATGACCATTGCGGGGTTTTGGTTTTTGTTAGGATTAAGTTCAAATACCCCAAGCACTTTATACGCCGCTTCTTTTTGAACTTTATTATCAATTTTAACATTTTCCAAAAGTGCTTTTGCTTTTCCTACATCAAGTAAATCTTCTTTAACAGAAGGGAACACATTTAACAAAAGCTGGTTACTTTCTTTGTTCATCCAGCCTGATAGAGAACTTGGGTTAAGTTTTCCTTGAGGGTCTAAGGCGTCTGCACGTATGGTTCTTAAAAGAACTTCTTCCGCATTTCCTAGAGAAACCGCATCGTTCATTGCTGCACTAATACGGACGTCTAAATCGGGAATAGATTTAATGGCCGATTCGTTTAGGTCATACCACGCCCTCATTTTTTCCATGTCTAAAATTTTTGTCACAGGATTGACGTTTTGATTAAATGATTCTAATAACTTCGCTCCAGTTGCTTTAACTTCTGCTGAAAGACCCGATATACTACCTGTCGCTTCCAACAAATCCGCACCTAACAAAGTAGATAAGGATTGAGTTACTTCAAACTGAGAAATGCCGTTTAATTGTTGCGTTCTAAAAAAAGCACCATCTCCTTTCATCATATTATTAGCCAATTCAGGAATAGAAACTCGAGGAGCACCATTTGGATGTTGACCCAAAACTTTGCCGCCATAAGCGCGAGTAAACACATCATTAAATGCTCTGGAAAATGCTCGAGCTACGTCATATTGTTGGTTTATTCCCACGGGCAAACTTTCAATATCGGCTTGAATAGCATCAGCCATTGAATTAGCTATTCCTGCTTCAAATCCCTTACCATCCGCAGCAGCGAACTCCCTACCCATTGCTAGAGCATCACTGCGGAACTGAAACAAAGTGTATGCAGATAAAGGCTCCACGGGTGCATCCGCTGACTTTGTTGCTTGTTCTGCGGCGTCTGCAGCAAAGGCTGCTTTTTGAGCTTCTTGCGCTTCAAGCACTTTAATTTTTGAAGAAAAAGCTTTAGCCACTAATTTTGCATCAAAATTTGCGCCCCATTGCAAACTTCTTATTTCGTCGTCTTTTATGGTAGCTTGTTTTAAAAACTCTTTAAGTTGCTCTATCATGGAGTTAACAGGCGTTGCTTCTGTCTCAAAATTATCCATTACACCTTGGTAAATTCTGGAAGCTTGGTCACCTTCTTGATCCATGGAGGCAATTGCTTTATCTAAGCCTTTTTGCTGTCTAACCGCGGGCATTTTTATAGGGGAAGCAGCTTCTACGGGGTTTAATTTAAGACCAATTTGTGTGCGTTCAACAAGCTTCATCAGCCTACTTAAAGAAGATTTTAAAATCCTATCTTCAAATATTATGTCATCGATTGTGCCTGTTTTATTTTGCCACATAGTCACAAAGTTTGGAACGTCCGTCATTACGCCTTGTTCGTTTTTAAACGAAGATAATTCAAGTTTTTGATCAATCCGTTTCCACAAAAGGCTTTCTTCGTTTCGTCCATTTTTATATTGTCTGGCTAACATTTCAATTATGCCTTCCGAAGCTTCTAAACTCGGAGGTGCTATGTCTGCATCAGGTATAGTGCTCCCATCTGGGTCTGGAAAGAGTTCTGGACGAGTATTTGGACGCCTTACTTGTTCATAAGATTTTTTTAATTTGTTTAAAGAATTAGCAATCCTTTGCTCTAACAAACCTTTAAACAAACTTTCTTCAATCAAAGCTGCGTCACCCAAGGCCTCTTGCGACCCATTAGCATACATAGCGGTTAACCCACGCCTTAATGCTTCTACCGCATCCTTCATTGCTTGACTAGCACCTTCCGCCCCTGAAGATCCCATAGAATCCTTGTATGCGTGTTGTAGAGCTAGTATTTCTATGCTTGCCGCTTGAACCGCGGGAGGCAAGTTTATTTTATTGCCAGAGGGGTCTACCATAAGCGCGGCAAACTCGGGGTTAAGAAGCGCGTCTAATAGAGCTTTTGTATCTATACCTTTTTTTTCAAAAGTGTCAAAAAGTAAGTCCCCACTTGCGGTTAACTGAGCTTCACTAAGACCATACTCCTCTTTTAAAGGATCGACGTCGCCTCTTTTGTTCCAACCTGATCTTAGATTCCGATAGCCTTTTAAAAGCGACGTCGCTATAGTAGGAATACTGTTAACGACGAAATTCGTAAAAACTGATCCACCTATACTAGCGCCTGTTGTATAACCAAACTTTACCCACTCATTTCCCGGAGCCATTTCTTCCGCACTTCCACCCGCTATAGTAGCGGCGCTCGCAGCACCTACTTCTACCGCACCTGCGGGAAAAGGCCTTAATATTGCATTCTGTGCATACCTTTCCGACATACTTTCGATGCCGCCTAAAATACGCATACCTGCAGTTCTTTTCATCATAGGCCCCACAAAGCCTTCTACATTCTGATAAAGAATGCGGGCACCTAAATCAAACCCTTTTGCAGGCACTTTCCACGGCGTAATTACATAAGGAAACCACTCCGCTGCAGTTTTTATCATGGCTGCGCCTTTTGTGCCTTTTCCCGGAAGATAAAGAGGCTCATCTGGCAAAAAAGGGTCCATCGCAGCTTGTACGCCCAACGAAGCTAAAACAGAATAAATTCCTCCCGTAGCGACAGGTACAGCTACTCTAGCGGCGGCAGAATAAGGGTTGGTGGGCTTCAATCCTGACACAAGATTAGACCCCACCCGAACTCCTTTAAACAACCCAATTGCCGCGGCTCCTGCTGGAGGAGCATATCGCACAGTAGCATCCCCAAGGTCGCTAGTAACACGAATAGGTTCGCCTTTATCGTCTGAAGCTAATAATTGTATTATTTGCGAATCGGTAAGTGATTTTCCTTCAAGACCTAATTTAGCCAAGACAGGGTCTTCTCCTGTACGCAATGCATTGTAAGTCATGCCTTTGTAGTAAGGGTCTTGGGCCAAGGTCTGTACCACCGCACTAGCAAAACCTTGTTCTGCACTCTCAATGCCAGAAGTAGGGTCTTTAGCACCCTCAGTGAATGTGTTCCAATAACTTGCAAACTCGTTTTGACTAAACGTTAGTTGAAACGGAGTATCCGCACTTGCTACAGGTTGCACGGGTGCTTGAGCCACAGGTTGCACGAGTGCTTGAGCCACAGGTTGCGCCACAGGTGAAACTACAGGTTGCGCTTGTGCTTGAATTTGCGCCGCAGTTGGCGGTGCAAGTTGTGGAGGTTGAGCTTGTGCCATTTTAAGTTGCCTTATTTTTACGAGTCAGTTGAATCAGTTACCAACCTTTTGCATCATCAGATTTGTTGCGGCGCTAATATCCGATGGCGATGCAGAGTTAACTTTTGTTCCCATAGAAACGATGGGTCCAAGGAAGTTTTGCAAACGATAAATTTCTTGAATTTTTGATTGCGCTACTGCTACCACTGTTGGGTCTTGAGGTGTGTCACTAGATAATACTTCAAGTTTAGCTCTTAACTCAATGTTTAAAGCGTCGGCTAACGCAAGCATTTTGTTAGCTTCTGTGACGGGGTTAGCTAAGATGGTACTGTCGTCCGCAAACAGCGTTTGAGTTTGTTTCAAATCGCCCTCTGCAAATCTTGGCGAAGCCGCTAAAGCAGAACGTCCAAGTACACGAACCATTCTAACGTACTGACGACCTTCTTCTGTATCTTTAAACAATTCAGAGAATGTCTCGGGTGCAACTAAACCGCCTGCAATAGCGTTAATGGCGGCATTAATGTTAGACCATACTCCAGTACCATTACGAACCGCTTTCATTACGTCTCTAACAAGAACTTGATCTTCAGACTTTATTGTCTGACCACCATTTTTCATTGCCTCACCTGTCTGATCAAACATAGGAATTTCAAGAAATACTGCATTAGCCGCATCAAGTTTGGCAAGTTGTCCTTTGGCTCCAGCCTTAACTTTCAATCGACGATATACATCGGCGGCATGAAGATCATTAAGTTTGACTGTCTTTGGAGGTAGTTGTCTAGGAAGACCGTCGTCTCCTATGTACGTTTGGCCTCCGTCATAAGACATAACGACAGCGTCACCGCCCCCTTCCACCGCTTCTATAAGCATATAGGCTTGAGCCGTTTTGCTTTCAGTGCCCATTTTCATTAAGGATGCGGAGCCGGGCTTACCGCCAAGGTCAGGATTGTTAAGCTTGTTAATTTTAGCCATAACCGCCTGTCCTTCTTCGGTTGCTATATCAATCACTGTTGATATCATAATGCCGTTTTCACCCGGCATCATAGCTTTCATAAGTTTAGGGTCTTTTACGATGTCAGCACTATAAATACTAACTTGGGGCGCGTTTGGATTATTTTTGTCGATACGAAGAATATCTGTTTGTGTACCATCTTCACTTGGAACTTCTTTAAATATGTACTCAGGCGCAATGCCTAACATTAATTTCTGGGTTAGATCGTCGTAGCCTTTGAATGTCTTCATGTCTACACCAAACTTGTGGAAGTAATCCACGTCCCCAACCCCTGTTCCTTGTAACATTCTTTTTATTTCAGGAGTTTGTGCATCAAATTCCGCTTTAGTCATCTTGTAAGCGGTCATGTAATCTTTATCCTGTAAGGGCGGCTCATAGGCGGTATAATCATTAGCACCTAAAGTACCAAGTTCTCTGTCAGTAAAGTTAGGGTTCGTTCCTGCAGCATAACTCACACCATCAACTGTAACATTCTCTTTTAAAGTAACTTGTGTTCTTTTAATAGAAGCAGTAGCTTGTTTGGT
>Ga0302126_10002616_pt1 | contig 10200 bp, 7 predicted proteins | sample CB4_20m_MG_FD_203108 | JGI IMG/M metagenome (GOLD analysis project Ga0302126, IMG submission 203108) | Marine microbial communities from Western Arctic Ocean, Canada - CB4_20m | ecosystem: Environmental > Aquatic > Marine > Oceanic | place: Canada: Western Arctic Ocean | collected 2017-09-24 | reverse complement strand
TAGGCGTGTTGACGTCTGGGAACATCTTAGGCGCGCTCGGGTTTAAGGAGGCGCACGTGGTGAATAAGATCGGTTTGAATCAGGAGAGCGCGAGTCATCGGGATTTAGTGCACGTTCAGAATGTTTTGAGGCAAAGCGTTGCGGTTGAAGCGTGCGATGATGATGAAGTGGAGAGAACGAGGACGAGGAACGCGACTGTCGTGAGGGAGTATAATGAATCTATTAAACGAGAGATGATGGATGATGATGATGATGATGATGGTGGGGATGTTTGTTCTACTTCGTCGTCTGCGTCTGCGTCTGCGAGTGAAGGTTCTGATGACGATGGAGATGATTATGATGATGTCGACGATGATGCAGAAGATGGTGTTGTTGGCAAAGGTGATAGTGATGAGATTTTTATCTCGAGAACAAAAGAGGAATCGAACGGCGAAAATAATAGTCGACAACAGCACTTTGATTTCTCATCGACGACGCCGCTAGAAATCTTGATAGCTTCAGTGCATAGACAAAAAAAAGCTTTCAATGTAAAAAAGACGACGAACAATGCAAAGAAAGGAGGAAAAAAAAGTAAGAACAAACAGCAGAATAAGAAACAGAAACATTCTGCGAAGAAACGAAAGAAAGCGGCTCAAAAAATGCGAGAGTTATCAATAGCGGAAGAAGAACAAGCGTTTGGAGGTACGCAAGGGTTATCGAGACTCGGATTTTGTCGATTGAAAGCGCGCGAGGGTGAGCAAAGCGTTCGGCTTGCTTGGGGAAACACAGCAGAAGCAGGAGCACTTTTGCAATTGCTCGACAATTATCCAAACGTTGAGGAGATTCAAGAAGTCGGCTTGTGTCGACTATCGAAGGAAAGTTTAAGACGATATGAAGATCTATGTGGGTGTAAATTACCGCCAATTGGCGCTTCACCAGACGCTATTGCGCTCATTCGTAACGATGAAACTAATACTGTCGAACGCGTAGTCGTCGAAGTAAAGAATCGTAGTCCTTTTTATCGAACGCATTCGGGTTATTATCGTGTTGGTGATCCCCCGTTACCAAAAACTATACCTGCCTATCATGTCCCACAAGTCCAATTAGAAATGGTATCCGCGAATGCAACTTCGTGTTTATTGTGTATGCGTAACGTCACGCGTGGAATGGCAGTGTTTCGAGTAAAGAGAGACGAGGATTATCTAAAGCGAATGTTTCAGGTCATCGGTAGATTGTACGAGGATTATGTCTTAAAGGATCACGCTAAACCATTGCCAGAGAATTGGTTAGCGAACGACCCTGTTCATGCAGAACTTGTAAGAAGAACTAAGGAAATAGCCGAAAATGCCGAGTTAGTAGTAGTACTTGAACCTGAAAGAGGTGCAGATTTTGAAGAACCATTTCTAGATTTTTGATTTAGAGCATAGGCGCGAAAACGTACAAGAAAGTTTTTTATAGGAACTAGTAGAACTGTCTAATTAAAATTCTATTATTATTTATGAAGATCTAGGCGGGGGAATTGATGAAATCGTTCGTTCTCTTTGATCGTGCGGTGAACCTCTTCCTCTGCCCGCCGCTCTTCGGTCGCGCCGCTCTACGGGCGCAACAACCACATTTTGTCCTATTCCGCCACCTCTTCGTCCGTCGTGAAATTGCGCATCGGACAAAGCCGATAATTCGTTCGCCGCCGCCGGTTCCACAAAACCACTAAAGTTATCGTTATTACCAACGTTATCAAAAGCCGAGTTAAAGTTTTGTGGGATCGGGTTACCGAAAATATCCAAGCCACTATTACCACCAGATGGTGATCTCCCAAACAATGATTTTTGTAACGATGGTTGTTGTTGTTTTTGTTGTTGTTGCTGCTGCTGCATCCGCACCGGCGGTGAAAGCGATGCGAATCCAAACGAAGATGTATTCTTCGCGATGCTTGAAAAAATTCCTCCGCCGAGTTCATCGCCAAAACCTGAGCTCATTTGTTGTTGTTGTTGTTGTTGTTGTTGTTGTTGTTGTTGTTGTAGCATTTGAGCTTCACGACGAGATTGAAGCATCGACGCTTCGAGCTCGGCGATTGATTTTGTAAGTTGTTGCTGCGTTTGTTGCACTTGATGGCCATTCATATTCATGCTCATACTTTGCATCTGTGCGAGTAAATTACTGGTTTGCTGTTGTTGTTGTTGTTGTTGTTGTTCTTGCAGCTGTATAGAACCAGAAATTTTACCTCTATTGACGTATGGCACATTTCCACCCAACAAACCAGGAGGCGGTGGAGGCGGTTCGTCCTTCCATAGCTGACGAGTGTGCATCGTTGGCTGCGGTGGTGGACGAGCAATCGGTAACGGTGGCATTGGTGGTGGTGGCCTATTTAACGTATTATCAATAGAACTGCCTGGCAGTCTTTGACGGTTCTCGTTTCTATTCATTCTCGAGTTTCTGCCGCCGCCCCTCATGTTGTTATTCCCTCGATTATTATTAGAGAAATTGTTATCAAAGCTGTTCAAATCCTTTTCATAGGAACGTTCTGGATCGCCGAGCATATCAAGCATGGCTGTTTCAAATTCGTAATCATCCTCTGCCCATAATATGTCTCTCATGGCGAGTTCTGCATCGCGAATTTTACCAAATACGAGCGCCTCAGTGCGTCTTTGAACAGCTCTTGCGACGTTATCCCCACTCGCGAATGGATCTTCAACGGCAATCCTTGGTTTCCTCAAAGGCCACGAGCATCCACACATCCATCTCCCGGCGTACGTAGACGCGACTAAACCTTTTTGCCACATAGGCTGGACTGCGTTTAAAGTAATGAAAAAATCAACAAAAAGTTCCGCTAAAGTTGTTTTAACCTCGACGCCGTAATTTTTATACGAGTCTGCTATTGGTTTCACTTGGTTTGGATCTCTTTGAGCGTCAGCGAGCTTTCGTTCGCGCGACACTTCTCTTGGTTTCTCCAAAATTAAAATTTCCTCGCATTCGGTTTGAATGCGCTCCATTTCTTTTTCTACTAAATCTTTGGATGGTAAAGTTATGCTCGCCATTGGTGGACAAATACCGTGTCGTTGTAAAGTAAATAAAGCCAACAAAGATAACGAATACGAGTTGAACGTTCCGAGCATCGCGTCGTTCACTTCCCAATGCTTTGCCCACAACTTAATGAGTAATACTAAATCGCGAAAACGGCTATCATGATCTGCAACGAACCCAAGCACGGCGGATTTATATACGCCGTCGTTATGCACGCAAACATCGCAAGCGATTCCAGTTTCTGGGTCTCGAAATTTTACTAAAGGCACGCGCGCGTGCGCGATCAAATTAACTTCGTCGTATTTCCTCCATCGTAGCTCGCTCGCGAATTTCGCGAGTAATTGTACACGTTTCGTCCTATGCGCTCTTCGCTGATCTCTCTTAGACCTCGGCGCACCAGATTGTGCTTCAGCGTACTGTTTCTCTTCTTCTCGGTTATACCACTGAGACGTTTTCGCGATTGTCAACGAAACGTCTATATCTGAATTCTTCGTATGAAAAGCGCTCACGAAGCTCCCAAACGGATCGATCGTTACCCCATCAAACTTTTGTTTCAACATCTCTTCAAGCTTTCCTAGTAAACGCATTCGTTTCTCGTCATCCTCAGCCGTAGCTTTTTGCGCCTCGACTCCCATTCTTAAAGCTCTCTCGAGTCTGTCCATGTTCCTCTTCGCCGGCATCTCGCCGCTCCGTTCGTTTTGAACTCTCTCTACTTTCGCTTTCGCTACGCGTTTCATGGTTTGTTCGAGTACGTCTCTCGATGCTGTCGTAAGCGCTTTGTTATTCTCCTCCTCTTCTAAATCTCTTTCGCGTCTGTTTCGTTCTCTTCGAGTTTGTTGTTGTTCCTTCTTGTTCGCGCTAGTATTTCTTGGAGTCGTGAGAGAAAAATTTGTTTGCGCAGGACTACTACTCGTGTTCAAATGCGCGCGTCGTTGTTGACGATTTCCAGTAGTATTAGAAGCAGTAGAAGTCGATCGCGGCGGCATTTCTGTGCGATCGTTCTCATCGTTTTCGTCATCATCGTCATCGTCGTCATCGGAATAGTACTCCCCATCATCTTCATCGTCTTCGTTTTCGAAATCATCGTCAAAATCGTCTTCCCCAACTTCCTCTTCTTCTTCGCGAGTACTATTAACAGTATCGTTCGACACGTTTTTAGAGAGAAAGGCGTCGAGAGAGAGACCTTTTTTACGCGCCGCTCGTGGCATTTCTGTCTATTAATTAATCGAGCAGTAGTCGTACGAAGGAGTTCTTTTTATTCCTCTTTAGCCAACATCGCGTGCGTTCAAATTTTTCATCCTCCTCCTCTCAACGGCATCTTCATCACGCTTTGACTTTATGTTTTAGAGTAATTTATAGGTTTACCTGTGTGTGAATATATATATATATCTATAAATAAGTAACGCAGCAAATGAATAGCGAACGCGTGCGTGTGATTCGTGGTGAACCGAGCGATCTCGCTTCGTCGTTCATTGAACAGTGGAGAGAGAGATATTTAAGTGAAACTCAAATTGTTGGGAAATTAAAAGCTGGAGATCTGTGAATAACGCATTTACTCACGCGAAGACGACCGTGCTCGGGATTGTTTTTTGCTCGTCAATCGAGCTGACGAGAACAACCATTCCTGGATTGCTTAAACTATGTCCAGGTTTTCGAAAGCTACATTTAATACTGGTGTTGATTAACGCGTTCGTTAAGCAATAATAGTAACTAGTGTCTCTTTTTTCTCACATGTGCTGTGGAGTTTTTCTGAGGTTGTGGACGGTCCAAGCAAACAAGATTAACGACGCGTCGACGCTTCACACGTTTCTCTTCACAAAATCACTCCGCAGAGACATAATCCTACGTAATCTCCAAAAAAGAGTTCCACTGAATAATCAATAAATATAATCATGAGCTCAATTGCCAGCGCGAATTTCCTCGCGAACGTCGCGAGCTCTTCTTCGAAGACGACTGCGCGCAAAAATGCGAAAAAAACAAAAATCGTGATGCGAGCGCTCAACGACGAAAAGGTACGCTTAAAAAGTTGTCGTTTATTCATTGAAACCTTCACTGCCGCTGCGAAATGGAAATGAATCGTTTACGGATAGTAACTACGTGTTCATGTTTATTCGTTCTTTTTTTGATGATTTGACGTTCGGAGAGTGATGATAATGTCATAAAGTCGACTTTGATTATATCGTCGCGCGTTTGGTAAATGCAATCGTCATCATCTGTTTACTAACAAACTTTATCTGAAACTCTCATAAATTATATTTTAAAACAGACTTTTGGAAACAACAAAGATCATCAACAACAAAAAGTTGTAATCGCAACTTTAACCGCGTTTGCTACGTTGTCTTCACAATCAGCAGCTCGAGCGATTGACTTTCCGTCTATGCCGACAGTGGCGACGCCCACTGAACAAGTCGCTGAACAGGCTGCGAAACCGGTTGAAGCGTTTCCGAGTTTATCCGCACCGTCCACGACCGTTGCGACGACGACGGATGCATCCGGTTTACCGGAAGGCTCGACATGGAGATACTCTGAATTCATCAAAGCAGTTTTAGGCGGTAAAGTTGAACGCGTGAGATTTGCAAAGGACGGTTCGTCTTTGCAACTCACCGCGGTGAACGGGAATCGAGCGACCGTGATTTTACCAAACGACCCAGAATTGGTTGATATCTTAGCCAAGAACGGTGTTGATATTTCAGTTTCAGAAGGCGAACAACAAGGGAACGCTGCGTCGTTGCTCGGTAACGTGTTGTTCCCTGTCATCGCATTTGCCGGTTTGTTCTTTTTGTTCAGACGCGCGCAAGACGGACAAGGCGGCGGTGGCGGCATGCCTGGAGGCATGGGCGGTATGGGCGGTGGACCAATGGATTTCGGTAAATCCAAATCCAAATTTCAAGAAGTTCCAGAAACTGGCGTTACGTTTGCCGACGTCGCCGGCGTCGAAGGAGCGAAATTGGAACTCCAAGAAGTTGTCGATTTCTTGAAGAACCCGGATAAATATACTCAACTCGGTGCGAAAATCCCAAAAGGTTGTTTGTTAGTAGGCCCGCCAGGTACTGGTAAAACGTTATTGGCCAAGGCTGTTGCCGGTGAAGCCGGTGTACCGTTCTTCTCGTGCGCTGCGTCTGAGTTTGTTGAGCTCTTCGTCGGCGTAGGCGCCTCGAGAGTGAGAGACTTGTTCGAAAAAGCAAAGTCCAAAGCTCCATGCATCGTGTTCATTGATGAAATTGATGCCGTCGGGAGACAGCGTGGTTCTGGTATGGGTGGTGGTAACGACGAGCGTGAACAAACAATCAACCAGTTGCTTACTGAGATGGATGGTTTCGAAGGTAATACTGGCGTCATCGTATTAGCTGCGACGAACAGACCAGATGTTTTGGATTCGGCGTTGTTGAGACCTGGAAGATTCGATCGTCAAGTCACCGTCGATAGACCGGACGTTGCCGGACGCGTGCGCATCTTAAAAGTGCACTCTAGAGGAAAAACTATCTCTCCAGATGTTGACTTTGAAAAAGTTGCGAGACGCACGCCAGGTTTCACTGGAGCAGACTTGGCAAACTTGATGAACGAAGCCGCGATCATGGCCGCGAGAAGAGAACTCACTCAAATTTCCAAGGAAGAAATCGCCGATGCACTCGAAAGAATCGTCGCAGGTGCGGCCAAAGAAGGCGCTGTCATGTCAGAGAAGAAGAAGAGACTCGTAGCTTATCATGAAGCTGGCCACGCAATCGTCGGCGCTTTGATGCCAGAATACGACCCAGTTGCGAAAATTTCCATCGTCCCAAGAGGTAACGCAGGTGGCTTGACCTTTTTTGCGCCAAGCGAGGAAAGACTAGAATCAGGCTTATACTCTAGAAGCTACCTTGAGAACCAAATGGCGGTTGCCATGGGTGGCCGTGTCGCAGAGGAATTGATCTTCGGTGCCGAAGACGTCACCACTGGCGCCTCTGGTGATTTCCAACAAGTTTCACAAACTGCCAGACAAATGGTTGAAACTTTGGGTTTTTCCAAAGCAATTGGTCAAATTGCCTTGAAAACTGGAGGCGGTCAATCCTTCTTAGGCGGCGATATGGGCAGATCGGCTGATTACGGACCAGCCGTGGCCGATTTGGTCGACAACGAAGTCAAAGCGTTAGTAACCAAAGCGTACCGAAGAGCAAAAGATTTAGTGCAAATGAACATCGACGTCTTACACCAAGTAGCCGATGTCTTGATGGAGAAGGAAAACATCGACGGGGATGAATTTGAAAAGATCATGTTCAACGCAAAATCAGAGTTATACTTGAAAGAGGATAATCTCGCTATTCAAGTGCCGTATCAAACGCAAAAGTAAGTGTCGTATCTTAAACAAAATATATAGAGAGAGAGAGAGAAAAAAAAAGGAAACATAATAATAATAAAGCGTTGCAATATCATTCATCATTTGTACTATTCGTAATTTACAAAACTTTTACACAATCATTTACGTACTACTTCTTCCCGAGTTTCTTCCCTTTCCCTTTAAACCTCTTGTTCGCACTCGATTTACTACCACTGTTGCTACTGTTACCATTATTATTAGGCATAATCGCTCTCGCTATTCGTTTCCTCAACGCATTCAACGCACTCGCCGCATTTTTGATTGGACTAATCCCGTGTTGTTTCTCGTACAAATCATTCGTCGCTTTCATCATGATTAACACGAACGCCGCTTTAATCACTCGCTCTGGAGTTGGCCCGCTCACTTTCTTCGCATCTAAATCACCATTTCCTTCCTTTTTCATTGTCTTCCAATGGATTTTTCTGTTTAACGACGCGTAAGTGCGACTGAATACTATCGATATCGTTCATTTTTCCAAACCAATAACTTCAAAAGTTTACTCCATTTCCAAATGCAGGATTACGACCACGACTGCTCGCAGTGATACTGATACTAATAAGCAAGAAAAAAGATGAGCACTAACAACAACAACAACAACAACGACACGAACGACACGAACGGAACAAACCCGACCGCGATCGATGCGAAAGTACCAAAAATGTTCTGTTCAATGATCGCACTCGCGAAAGGCCTATCGATGGAACAAAAAGATCTGAACAACGCGGAAATAGTCTACAGAGCGGAACATGATTCGATCGTACATAAACAAATGAAAACCACGAAACGAAAGAAATCGGAGAAAGGGCCTTACGGGCCAATGTTCCGTCGCGTGTGGATACAAGGCGAAGTCTTAGAGAGCGTGAATAATAGCAGCGAGATGAAAGTAAGCGATGGCACTGGAGAGATCGTCGTGAGGACGGATGGGGAGAGAGTGTACGAAACAGGGAAGTACGTGTGTTGTATGGGGTGGTTGAATAAGGATAAGGTCGTGCAAGCTACGCACGTGAGCGAAGTGAAAGAACGAGAGAGGAAGAATAGGGAGATCGCGTGGGCCGTTGAGGTGAGGGAGTTGTGGGATGGCGTTTTACATCGATCGAGCGAGAGCGGGAAAGACACGTTTTAAGCCGTCGATCGTTTAGTTGTAGTAGTAGTAAAATATGTTTTAGCTTTTGAGTATGTAGGTAGTATCTTTGTTATAGTAAAAAACAATTACTTAAGCGCTTGCGCGGCGTTGCTGCTGCTGATTAGTATTGAAACCACGGAGTCCGCTGAATTTCGGGATCTGTCTTTTATTATTATTATTATTGTTAGTGATGTTCGTTCTCGTCGTTCCTCGATTGTTGATTCCTCCAGCGCTCTCGTTTGAAATGGCATGCGCTTCTTCGCGTCCGAGGGCGAAGAAGCGTTGAAAGACATTGCCGTTATTACTTTGTTGTCGTCGTTGTTGTTGTTGTTGTTGTTGTTGTTGTTGTCTGTCGAACGCTCCGCAATTTATGCGAAACTGAGGATATCTTTGGATAATCGCGCACGCGTAAATGTGCGGCATATGAAACCTCATTAAGGCTTCGATAGGTGTTTGTAAACTGACCAAAATATCGCGTAAAGACGAAACCATCGGTATCGCAAATTGAACGCGATGCCTATTCCGTAAAACTATGCCGTCCTCGTCGACTAAACAATTAATGCCGGCGATTAACATTCTCCCCGAAAGCATCGCTATAAACGTAACCAAGTGCGTCTGCTCCATTCGTTTATAGCACTTCCTTAACCAAATAAACAACTTATTCCCTCGTTGGATCTCTCTCGAATAAAACACCCTCATTTCGCATCCTAAAACGGTCTCAACGATATACGCGAGTCTATTAAACTCCCTACAATCCAAATCCGCCGCTTGAGGAAGCAAAGTGTTCAATAAAGTATCTCTCCAAGCGGTCCAATATTGCCTCGTGCGATCCTTCGCCGTCGGTGCGAACCATTCCATAACCTCCTCTCTCCTACTCCTTCTCGGTAAGTCTCGAAACTCGCATTGACATACGCGACACCTCGTCTCCTGCGTGCCCGAATTTCTCATCGAAACCATTTGCCAATGCCTTAAACATTGCAAGTGCACGAACCCGGCCGATCCGGAACATCTACAGGGAGAGCACATGCCATCTATATCGGTCCCGAAACAAAACCTACACTGAGGTTGTTGCTGCTGTTGAGATTGTCGCTGTTGTCCTCGTTCTCTTAATCTTTGAATCATTAAATCATTCGTACCTTCTTCATCTGGCCGTTCCTCTTCTTCCTCTTCTTCTTCTAAAGTTCTTCGTAATATTGGTCGTTGCGAAGCAGGTAATTGAAAAGGTCTTCTTCCACGTCGTTTACAGATTTCAATGAACCCGCCGGAGAGGAGGAATACAGTGAATCTTACAGTGCCTTTGTTTATTTGGAGAACCATTTACTATCTCGTCAATATCGTTATTGCGATTATTGTTCAATATTTCGTCGTCGTGTGCTCTTTTTTTGTGTCGATGACGACGATGAGGTGGACGTCAATAATTAATAATAATTCGTTTTATGAAGATGAACTATGCTTAAGCGCGCGAGTACGAATCTTTTTTTGTGTACTTTTTGTTTTTGCTGTCGTTAAAATCTATCATCTAGTAAGTTGACGTCTTTGATTGGTATTTCAATTCGCTCATGTTATTATTATTATTATTATTGTTGTTTATTGTTACTGTTTATTATTTATTTCGCGTCGATTGTAGTCGCGGGATTTGCGTTTGACGACGACGACGATGAAGACAAATCTTCGGTAGGTGTATCTTCTTCACCAAAAGGCGGCGCGTTCTTCTGATAATACA
>Ga0302126_10002612_pt1 | contig 10214 bp, 4 predicted proteins | sample CB4_20m_MG_FD_203108 | JGI IMG/M metagenome (GOLD analysis project Ga0302126, IMG submission 203108) | Marine microbial communities from Western Arctic Ocean, Canada - CB4_20m | ecosystem: Environmental > Aquatic > Marine > Oceanic | place: Canada: Western Arctic Ocean | collected 2017-09-24 | reverse complement strand
GGCCAAAAAATTTCGCGATTTCGCCTATATTTTCTAGCAAAGCAATCGAAGCGTTTGGAAACGTGTTTACGTTTGCAAAAATCTCCAAGATGATTTGCCTCGTTTCTTTTCTATGCGCTTGTATAAACGCGTCGAAAGAATTGTTCGCTAAAGCTTTTTTTTTGCCACTATTATTCTTTTTACTACCTTTGTTGAAGCCGTCCGTACCGACGTCGTTGTTAGAGAAATCCCCTAATATTGCTTTTTCGTTCTTCTTCCTATTGTTTATGTAAGTAGTCCCATCGCTATCGTCTAGAACGTTCGTGGACGACCCTCCTCCCCCCATTTCATCATCCTCCTCCGAAAATATCGTTCCCGATTTAGCCGTCGTTAGTTTCGTGAAAGCCTCGGCTAGAGTTGCCTGGTCTTCATCCGTGACAACTTCCTTACATCCTGAAGCCGAACGCTGCACGGAAAATCGAAACGCGTTTTGGCAAAAGCTCGATAACGATTCTGCTAAAGCAACTTTTGCATATTCACTTTGATTTTCGTTCGCATCGTTAGACGAAGATCCTGCAAGTTTTCGCAAAGCTGGCCAAACATAGTCTTGGAATAGCTTTGCATCTGACTTTTGCAAATCCTGCGCTCGCGAAAGTGTTGCGTCTAACGTCCTAATCGCAGCCGCTTTTACTCTCGAAGTTGATGGGATTTTATTTGTATAGTTTACAATCACAATCGCATCGTTCTCATCGTGCTCTCCTTCTTCGTTCTCTTTAATCGTCTCAACACATCTTGGTACAATTAGGTCAATCCTAGTTTGATCATCGCAATATTTACCTATGTGTTTTTCAAGCAAAGAAAAACCATCGACTCGCGAACTTTGTATTTTACAAGCGCGTATATTCAAACATACGTATTGCGCGAGAATGCGAATACCTGGAGACCCACCTTTTGCTTTCGACGCAGGCAATCGCTCTTCAACCTTGCGTATTTTCTTCACTAGATCTGGAAGTTCTCTTTTCAAATACTCAATCGCGTTATCCGCAGTGGCGTTGATGTTTATAATATCGCTACCCATTCGATGCAAGGCTTCGAAATAGTCGGGAAAGAAACCGGAAGCTACGCAAGAATTGAATATTTCCTCGACCGATGGCCTTTCAAATGGCGTTCGATGAATCATTGCTAAAACTAATTGCAAAATTTCATCCCTCGCTTTCGCGTCTGGTACCGATTTCGAAAGGTTATTCGCAATGAATTCATCCGGTTCGTATTCTTCGTTTTCGTTTCTATACGCGAGCGCTTGCGCTAAATCAAACGTCGCCGTACCGTCCGTGAAAAGCTCTCCAATAACACACCCCAAAGCGAAAACATCCATCTCTCTCGTAGTCTCGTACTCATTATTTACTTCCTCAGAATCCTCTGAATTGTCGTTATTATTACTATTACTATTATTGTTATTATTATTACTATTATTATTTCGTTGTTGCGTTGTCGCTAATTTCGCGCCTACTACTGCGTTATTGCTATTATTACTATTACCACTATCGACGAAGCGTTCTGGTGCTAAATAACACCTTCTTCTTCCACCGGCATCGAAGTAAAACGTGAAATCGGCTGGGTTATCAGCAGGAACAGTCCTTGGCTTAAAACTCGCGAAATCTGATAAGAATATCCAATTCGCGGACGTCATCAGAACGTTCTCGCATTTCACGTCCCCGTGCGTGACGTTCCTCTCGTGCGTAAACCTTAAAGCTAATAATAGTTGATAACAGATCCACTTCTTCTCAATAAAACTCAGAAACGGTCTTTGCATTAGCCTATCGTATAAAGTCGAGTGACAGTACTGTCTCATTAAATAAACCGCTCGCTCGGTCTCGATAGCTCTCTGGAACGGCCATACGTGTACGATCGAGTCCTTTTCTGGATTCTCTAACAACGTCTTCCTGATTCGTTTGATTTTCCTTTCGTGCACGTCTAAATCCGGTACTTGTCCCCTCTTCACATATATCTTAACCACAATATCTCCACCATAACTATCAACATCATTCCTATCATCCATACTTTTATTGTTTGTGATAACAGAACACCTATGCGTCTTGAGAAACCTCCCACCTCCTAAGGCGTCTTTATACGTACTCCCACTTATGTCTTGCTGTACTAATTCACTGACCTTTACATCGTCACATCGTCACATCATTGAAATTGATAGAGTGTTAGTGTGTTAGTGTTATTGTTAGTGTGTGTGAGAGAGAAGTAGTTAGAGTTTCGAAAACACGCGATGAACAAAATAAGTAAATAAAGCGATAAAGAAGACGAGGAGGACAGGGAGAGACTTGAGATATATATATACACATACGTAAACATAAACATCTTTATTGTGATCGTTTCAATCGTACCTGTACTCTCGGTGCAGACGATAACTGATTACCCATCTCTCGATTCGATTATTATTCGTTATATATTCGTTATTATTCGTTATCAGCACGTGCTCCTTCTGTTCTTTCATTAGTACAAATTTCGTTGCTGCCGCTGTGCTAATAAATTTGAAATATCCAAAACTCAGCAGGCTTGGGGAAAACTCGTAATAAATAAATAAATAAATATCGGCTCAAGACATGACGTGAAACAGAAACAGAAACAGATAAACATAAAGAGAGAGATAAAGAGAACGTCCAAGCGTGAAATGGACGAGGTCGAGATCGCGAAAGGCGTCTTCATGCCGACCAAGATCGCGTTCGGCACTTATAAACTGAGGGACGAAATGTTAACGAAACAGGCCGTGCTTAAGGCACTTTTAGTGGGATACGCGAACATCGATTTAGCGTCGATATATAGGAACGAACAGATCATCGGTGACGCTTTGCATGAATATGTTAACAGTGACAGTGATTGCGATCGAACGCGTCGTTTGCCATTCATTGCGAGTAAGATTTCGCCACAAGAAATGCACTCAGAGAAGTTAGTGGAACAAGCTTTTGAGCGAATTCTGAACAGGTTACGAGTCGATCGCATTGATTTGATAATGTTACATTGGCCAGGCATATCGAAAGTACCGCCTTGTAGTGCGTTGCATAAAGAGAAGAGGAGAATAGCGTGGAAAATGCTTGAGAAGATCATGAAACGAGGAAGCGCGAGGGCGATCGGCGTATCGAACTATCAAATAGAACATTTGAGGGAGATGTTCGATTGGTGCGAGATAAGGCCGGCCGTGAATCAAATTGAAGTACATCCGTTATGGCCTCAAGAAGAGCTAATCGAGTTTTGTGAAAAAGAAGGTATTAAAGTAGTCGCTTATTCGCCATTCGGTGGAGAGGGCGCGCCTTTGCTCGATCGGAACGGGTTCTTACGCGAGAACAACGTCTTCGAAGATTCAGAGAAAGATCTAGAGTTAGAGTTAGATTCAGAGTTGGAGAAACGTGGTATAAAACAATCGCAGGTTCTACTCGCTTGGAGTCTACGCAGAGTCTCATGCGTCGTCGTCAAAGCTTCGTCCGCTGCGCGCATTGAAGAAAACTATTTAGCTCTCGAACGCTTGCGCGACGTGAAGAACGACGCGGACGCTTGCGTTTTGTTCAATAAAGCGATCGATCGTTGGGAAAACTTAAAATTCCGTAAGAAGTTTGCTTGGGATTCCAATTGTATTCAATAGTAGTTTATTCATTACTTAAGTCATTAGCATTAGTAGTACTCTTACTCTCTCTCTCTCTCTCGTCATAGTTCATACTGATGATGATATGTTGACTGCTTTTTATTGATACCAATTAGTACTTCTTTTTTGTTTCTTATTATTTTTAGTAAACACCTCACAAAACAAAACACAAAAGATAATAAATAAAAAGAGGGATGTCCGAGTTCGAGGAAGAGTTCGACATCAAAAAGAAGAAGAAGAAATCGAAGAAAGTCGATTTCGACGCGTTCGATACAGAGCAGTGCGCAGATGCTAAAGACGATGTCGCCGCAGATGCAGTCGCCGAGAAAGTTGAAGATCTAGATCGTACGTCTTCGTTCTCGCTCTGTTTTATTTATTTATTTAGTTAAGAACGAAAAGAGGATTTGGAAACCCTCGTTTCTTCTTCTTCTTCTTCTTCTTCGCGAGCTCGTTCAATGCACTGTTTATTTAACACAGATTTTGTTCTGAATAAATCGATACTATGATGATGATGATGAGAGAAGACGTGGATTAGCAAACTGTGTTACTTTTGTTAATACTACGCGCGCGCGTTCTCGATATTGACTTTCCAAATCTTATATTTCAATTTTTACTAAAAATCACTGTTTGTTCATTTTCGTGTCTTTGATTTCATTTCGATGTTCGTTCATAAAACATACGCACGCACGCACAAAACAGTGGAAGAGTTTGGGAAGAAGAAGAAATCGAAGAAGAAGAAAAAATTAGAACTTTCGGACGACGAGGAAGATAATAATAACAACGAAACCACGAACGAGAATAATCAAAACGAGAGTAAAGGACAAGAACAGAGCAAACAACAGCAAGTAGTTAATTCCGGGTCAGGGTTACCGTGGGACGGAACAGATCGAGATTATCATTACGACGAGTTACTCGGAAGAGTGTTTGGGATTTTGAAAGAAAAGAACCCGGCGTTATCGGAGAAGACGAAGACTATTATTAAGCCACCACAGATCGCGAGGGAAGGGACGAAGAAGACCGTTTTTGCGAATTTAATGGAGATTTGTCAAGCGATGCATAGACCGCATGAACACGTGACGCAGTATATGATGTCCGAGCTCGGTACGACTGGGACTTTGGACGGACAGCAAAGGTTGATCATTAAGGGGAGATTTTTACCGAAAGTATTCGAAGGCGTTTTAAGACATTACTTTATCGATTACGTCATTTGTAACATGTGCAAGTCTTCCGATACACAATTAGTGAAAGAGGCGACGACGAGATTGAGTTATTGTCGTTGCCAAAGCTGCGGAGCGAGTCGTTCGGTATCGAACATTCAAAAAGGTTATACCGCAGTCGGACGCGGCGAAAGAAGAAAAGCGAGGCAGGCTGAGAACTAAGCGTAAAGAAGAAAACGAAAAAGAAGAAGAAGAAAAAGAAGAAAAACATCTAAATAGAACGAAAATGAATACACGTCACCAAAATTATTTAAGGAAATGCTCGTTTTTGTTACATCGTACGTTAATATTTATATTTATTGTATTCTATGATGAATCTCACGCGTTATAATGTGTGATTTTATAACGTCGTAAACTCATTTGCGATTTCAGCATCGGACATCTCTTGTTTGATCGAACACGAATTGTAGATTGGATCGGGGCTCATTTTGCATATCCATTTTTCGTCTTCTTTCAAAGCGTTGATTGATTTTTCTGACACTCTGCGCCATTTCTTACAAGTTTTTTCGTCGCACTGAATCCAGGTTTGCTTTATTTCAACAGTCGTTTTGGCCTTTTTATTTTTTTTGCCTCCTTTGTTCCCGGCGACAATGCCCGCGGTGGCGGAATCTATCGGCACTTTCTCATGATTTGACCCCCATCGAACGGTTTGCATTGACAATTGCACGGCTTCTTTCGATTTATCGTGGTCGTATTGCAGTTCATGTTCGCCCGTTTCGGGGCGAAAGCGTTCAATGACCGCGCTAAAAAATTGCTCTTGAGCCGGCCAAAAAATTTCAACCTTACGTCCGATTGAATCTTCACCAGTTTGCGCACCGATCGTTCTCAACCATTTACCCATCGTTTCTAGAGTGACGACTGAATATTTACCAACTAAACGAAGCGATTGACGCCATTTCTTTGCAGAACCTTTTCCTCCTAAGCGTTCGAACTCTGTCGCTGGACACGTATATTCAGCTATTCTGCATTTTTCGCCATCAAAGCGCAGCGCACTGTATCTAACGAGTTCCTCGCCTCTACGTCCTTGCGGTAATAAAACGCCTCTCATGCCACCAACGGCAATAGGTATTGGCGATGATGCAACCACGACACCGCCTTCTTCGGGAGGCGGATCTGGAATACTTTCGCACGGTTCCCAAGCAGTCGGTAAGTAGCGAACTGTTAAAAGAGGCAAAAAAAATCGTTGCGTTAAGTTTTCTTCGGCGTCTACAAATTTTTCTTCATCGTCTTCTTCAATCGGGAAATGAACCGGATTCTTCCGGAGCATTGGATGAGCGAACATCACTTCGTGTTCGCCAGTGGACGAATCGAACAATTTCACGGTCGCCAAACGCCATAAACCACGAGCTGGGACGAGTATTTCAATATTTCTCCCAACGGCATCGTTGCCGATGCTCAATCCTTTATAACGCAACGCCTCTTTCAATATTAATCCCGATCCAGCGCGTGTCGCAGTTTCGAGCCAATTGGGATCATTCCCGGCTACAAACTCCTCAACTGAGATAATCTCGTGCGTTGGAATTGGCGGTGGCGGTGTCGGCTCTACGGGCGCCTTTGGAGACCTTGGTTTTTTAAAGACCGTTCGTTTCGACCTTTTCACAATTTTACCGTCCTTTTCGTCGTCGTCTTTGTCTTCATCCTCGTTTCTCTTATTTGACGGCGGTTGCTTCTTTGTTGTTATACCATCGCTTTTGTCTTGTTCCTTTTTAATTTTAGCTTCAACTTTTTCTTGTTTCTCAACGTCGATTTCTGCTTGTTGTTCGACGAAGAGTTTCATTTGAGTCTTGTACGATTCTTGCGATAAAGCAAACTCTTCTTTAGCTTTTGCAAACGCTCGTTGCTGCTCGAGTATTACGAGATCTCGTTTATCTTGGAGACTTTTATAGGTTGCGCTGTTTATGTGTGCGTATACGCTTCTCCCGCCATCGCATAACGAGGCGAATTGACCTTTGTAGTCAATTGGAATGGAGATGCCTCGAACGACACATTGCGCGTCCAGTTCCGCTTCGAGTTCAGCGGCCGCTTGCTTTGCTTCGACAACAAAATCTCGCTTCTTACGGGCTACTCGTTGCTTCGCTTTCTTTCCTCCTTCGTCATCTTCATCTTCTTCTTCGGCACCGTCTGTTTTCATATCAGAAATGTCATCGTCTCCTCCTTCACCTTCTTTGCGCTTGACTCCAGTCTTTAAACCAGGTTTGCGTCGTTCTTGATCATTATTTTCGGCTTCTTCAATAACTTCAACTTTTGCAATCAATAGTTTCGAATCTTCGATTGGCAGATGCTTTACATGATCAAATGCCTCTTTTCCAGCGAGAACTTCGTCTTTATGTGGCGGAATTTGCTCAAATAATCTCGTTCTTACCGTCAAAGGTCCAGATCTTGGCAATTCTCCATCATAAAAGGGAGCGTTCCAGGAGTAAAACTCATTCGCGTTGATGCCCAACGCGGCGGCAACGGAATCAATCGTATCCTCAGCTGCAGAATAATACACGCGGTATCCAGATTCCAAAGCTTCTTCACCACTTATTATCCCTCGTTGTCGAGCGTCTATGCCGTCAGCAGCCCACGTACCACCGACACCCCGCGGTATTTTCGCATGAATATCTTTGTTCGAGCTAGCTCTCGCGCGCTTTCTGCGACGTCCGTTTGGAATACTTTCCAGCGGCAGCTTTGCCGGCACACCGCATGGGAAACGGAACTTGTTCAAACACATAAACAACCATTGACGGTCACCGTTTTCGTAACGAATTTCGTGTTCGCCAGATTCAAGTTTATATGCAACGAATTCGCAAAATTTGTACTCCTCTTCATCATTCGACCAAATTTCAACCGGTTTTCCGACTACGTTTCCGCGCCAAGTACCGCCATCGTCTCGTAACCATTTCCCAATAGGAACGCCGCGCTTTGTCTCATCCGCTTCAAGTTCTTCGTGCGTGTAGCCTGAGTGAATGCGTATAGATTGACGCCACTTTCGTGTCGATTCGCGCCCGCCTAAGCGTTCGAACTCAGCCGCCGGGACGATTTCTTCATTTGAAGTTGGTTTTCCTTTACAATCCTCCTTATAAAACATGACGTTCTCTTCCCCTCTCTTATCTCCCGGCCTCATAAAACCGTCCATGGCTCCACATTGTACTTTAACTTCGATTTTTTCCAACACGAGACTTTTCTTCGTCGTTTTATTCGCATCTTCATCTTCGACTTCGTCCACGGCTTTGGTTGACGATGCTTCTTGGCCCTTTGGCGCCTCTGGAATTTTCGCCTCATTACGTAAGCGAACTGAACTCAAATCAAGAATCTCTGGCCATTTGCTGTGCAGCTGCATCTCAATAAAGCCGTCTCGTTCTAAAGTGCAAATTGCCAGTATATATCCGAGAACGTCTCCAAATTCTTCATGCCTCCACATCGCGCGCGCGTGCGCCAAAGTCACAGAATCGTGCACACGACCAAATCTTGCCATTAAAACTTTCAACTTGGTCGACGTAACGAATCCATCATCATCCTTGGAAGAAGAGTTGCAATTGTTGTTATTGTTGTTGTTTTTGTGATCTGCAAGCGTTCTTAGGATTAAATTTCGAATACTTGTCAACTTTTCTTCGTCAATCTGGCCTTCGTGTGGATAGATAACGGGCTGCGGAGCACCTCTTCGAGCAATTCCTTCGATCCCAGCGGCTAATCCCGAGCGTAAAAGCTCGTACCCTGACTCTGGTGAACCAGTCTCACGTTTTTCTAAACGGCGATTGCGGTCATTCCCTTTATCTTGCTCCATCTTGACGAGATCGAAGTCTCCGCCTTCGCGTATTTTGGCCATTTCAACATTTCTCTCTAAGTGAGGACGGACGCGTCGAAACATTTCTGCCATGATCCTATCACGCTCACTTGGATCGAGATTCTTTTGACGTAAAAGCTTAAGCGGATGCCCGAAAACGACTGGATCTTTTGGATTGATACCTTCCCCTCCTCCCTTTAGGTATTGTTCGAGAACTGCGTTTGCTTGATCATCGCCGACAAAGTTGCTCGTCTTCTTAACCAAACTTGCAGCAGCGGTAGCAGCCTCGGCGGCTTTTCGCTGATCGAGCTTGCGCTGCGTGCGTTCACCTTCGGACAAACCGTCTGACACTTTCGGTGGAGGAGATTGCATCCAAAGTCTCGTAAGTTCTAAAAGCTGAGATTTTGCTGAAATCCCGGGGTGTTCGTCCTTGTTCCATAAAACTATGTCGCGTGCATCTAAACTTCTGTCTCTCGCAATTTCATCAACACTTTCGTTTTTCTTCGCGTAGTATGCAACAGCGCCTCGAATCAAACAGTCTTCTCCGGCTTCAGGTTCTTCTTCTTGATCATCATCCTCGATTTGTAAAGCTCCCCCCGCCGTTTCATTCCCATCCACTTTTTTCTTCTTGCCCTTCTTTTGATTCTTTTTGGGACCCTCGGTTCTTAACAAAAAGTGCACGAGATCCGTGAACGTGGCATACGCTAAAGCTTTCGATGTACCATTACCACTCGGTAACTCGAGTTCCGTGTCACGCTCTTGGATCCAAACATCGGTAATGGCAACTTTTTTACTCATCGTCCATCCAGGTGCGTTTCCATTTTCGTCGGCTTTGTCGAGACCTTTCATTTCTTCGTGTTCTTTTGCAAATTTTTGACAGTCTGCATCGCAACGAATGAAGCAAGCTTGCGCGGGGTGAATTTGACCTAATGCTTCGAATCTTTTGCATTTACCAATAATCTCGGAATCTTGTGGTAAATGATCTTCGCAATATGCTCGAGTGCAACACTCGCATCGAAATAACAAACCACCGACGGCTGCTGATTTTCTGCCGCATTCGAAGCACGCGTGGTGCGGGCACGACCATCTTGCCGTGCGCCCGATTTCTTCCATGGAATAACCAATACATTCGGGATGTACAGAAACTGGACACAAGTCGCAGCAGACGATGTTTCCACCATCCCAGCATCCTTGGCAGGTGTAAGAGTGACCATAATCTCTCCCGGCTACTTGCCCGCGCGAACGCTTCGTGACCTGCAATTGCTGCTGCGTCAACTTTGATTCTCTAACGTTCACGGACGGTTCACCCGTCTCCAAGTCGTAATTGTTAGACTTCAACACCGTGAAACCATCGATTTCCATAGTCGTTGAAGTTCGATTACGCTTAGATGAAAGGATTTGGCTTTGAAATTCTTTCGCAATTTCTTTGAGCGACGTATTCCTTTTCACTTGCAGCAACGAAGGATCGCCGACGGTTTCGGCAATCTTCGAGGGCATCATAAACGTTGAAATCGGTGTTTCCTCGGCTTTACCTTCAACAAAATCAGTCGCCGAAAACTGCGTGTCTTGTTTTAGCGCGCCTTGCATTTCGGCTCGTCTCCTA
>Ga0302126_10002611_pt1 | contig 10220 bp, 4 predicted proteins | sample CB4_20m_MG_FD_203108 | JGI IMG/M metagenome (GOLD analysis project Ga0302126, IMG submission 203108) | Marine microbial communities from Western Arctic Ocean, Canada - CB4_20m | ecosystem: Environmental > Aquatic > Marine > Oceanic | place: Canada: Western Arctic Ocean | collected 2017-09-24 | reverse complement strand
GAACCGGAAGGCGCCGGAATCTCTTCCGGTGCGCACCGGAGGCGGCTTCCGGTGGCCTCCGGTTCGAGTCGCGTCCGGCGCGGTGGTGCGCGTCGCTCGCGCAACCTGGTGCGCGCCGGCCGGCAGCTAGAATACGATGAGCGCGTCATCGCGTCAGCGAGAGGAGATCAGAATTGTACGCACTCGCACTAATACTATGGGATGGTGCTTACAAGTTAGGCCATCGTCAATGTCCAGTGTTCTCAACTTAGAGGGAGGAGTGCGCATTCTGGTTGTCAAGCCGTATGACCTGGAGGGACACTACGTCACACCAGAGGGTGTGCATCTTTCTAATTATAACTGCAGATTTTACACGAGCAATCTTTCCGACTACCAGCTGACGCGCATGTTTCACGGGGATGTTACTGTTTGTGTGTGCGGCGACGACATTGTCGTTGCGCCAGCCTTATTTCATGGCAGGAAAGGCAAGCGAAAGTCAACCCTAAGCGTTACCTGAGTGTTGTATCCGGCGGGCCAGATTCGAAGCACTCCCCTCGTACCAGACACTAATCTTTTCTGTGGTGCCGATGGTCGTGTCGGGGTGCCAGGGTTCGGTACGGTACGGTAAGGTCACTTTTATGAGTGAGCAATCTTTCTGACTACCAGCTGACGTGCATGTGTGCAGCCCCAGCTCTTGTGCTCGGCGTGCGCCTGTACGGTCCAGCTGCCGATGCACGCGCGGCAGCGCCGCCAGAGTCGTGCGCGCTGCGATTACGTGCATGTTGGACAAAGAGGGAGAGGGAGGTGCCAGGCACATCGATGAGCTCCCTGATCATCTGTCGGAGGTGTCTTCCCGACGACGTTTCGCTGCTTGCAATGGCATCGTTAACTTGTTGCAGCACGTGCTCGCTAGCAGGCGTCGCTGCGTTGTCGCTTTGCTCGTGCAAGCTATCATAGTTGGCAAGGAAGATCCCGGTCAAGCGATCGCTGGCCTGGGCTTCGTTCGCATTGAGTCGTAGGTCGTAGTCAATAAAGGCATAATGAGCGACGCTTTCGACCGGAAAGAAGATGCGCTGCTCGCTTGCAGAGATGGGCGTCACCATCGGTCGGGCGGGACGGGCAGCGTTTTCGCAAGAGCCGTCTTCGCTTCTCGGCCCGCGACACAAGGGGCAGCTGTCGTCGTACCGTCGGAACATCTTGCCGTCACACTCGGCACAGAGGGAGTGGGCGCAGTTGAAGGGCAGGCGTACGGTGCGCTGCGCTGAGAACCTTTCCATGCACACTGGACACTCTCCCAATCCCGTGTCTGCCGCATCCTCCGCTCGCGCTGACGGCATTGGCGGCGGCGATGTTAAAACCGCACCGTCTGCTGCACTTATTCGTGTGCACCGCCCGCGTTTGTGCCTGGCAGAGCTCATGGAGCCTGCGCTGCGGGAGCTGCCGCCGGAGATGGCCACAGAGGCGGATCGCCGTCTTTACATGCAGATAGCGGCGCGTGCGCGCACGGAACACGTGCAGGCGTATTCGTTGCTGGCCTTTGGCGCGCTGCACTGGCGGCGCTCAAGGGAGCTGCATTCGGAAGCGCCGCTCTGCGACGAGGTCCGGCTGTGACACGATTGTGTGGTGTGTGGTGTTGGGGTCGTGAATTATAAGTGAGAGTCGATTTGGTCGACACAGACACTGCTAACACTGCCTAACGCTTAGTCATCACCACCCTCATCCATACAATCTCCTTCTTCGTCTGGCGCATATGGACCACCGCCTTTACTCGAGGGATTGCATCCGCCTTGAGCTGTTGTACCCTAATATTTAGGCTTTTTCTTTTCTTTAAGTTCATACGTAAGTCCGAGTATGGAAGCAAGATCAACACGCCGCACGCCAATCTTCCCAAGCAATCTCTTCTTTTCAAGATCTGATAGATTAATGTCGGTGCGAAGTGCTTTGTACATGGGAACGGCGGTATCGCCCAATCCAATCTTTGACAATTTGTCTTCCAGGTTGGTGTATGACATGAGCCGACCCGAAAGTCCAGCGGCGCCAAGAAGATAGATTTTCCATCCAGCCGGCTTTACAAAGCCTTTCAAATCGACAAAGCTGCGTCCAAGCATCTGCAGCTGTTGATCAAGCGCAGAGTCATTCTCACTCACTTGTGCCATGGCAATGTGGCTTGTGCAGTACATGCGCAGCGTGGTCGTGCCTTTGATGCCTGCGAGTAGATCTACAATTGTTTCTCGACTTGGAGTTCCCGTTTGCAACACTTTCACAAGCTTTTCCCACTCTTCTTTATTTGTGCCGTTTGGCAATTCAGTGTCAAGCAATTTTGAAAGCACCGATGGAATGGCCTTTTCAATCGGATGGTGATTCCACGCCCTCGACTCCGTAAGCTCAAGAAAAAGCACATTTTCTTCTGGTTGTGATGGCGCGGAATTCATAAAGTATTTAATCATGGTGTTCCCGTCTTCTGGATCTTTGTTTTGTTTAGCGAGGTCTGCGAATATGGCTGCTCTGTTCTTAGCCGATCGTAAAAGCTTGCCATGCCAGCCGTCAGCATTCCAGAACTCACAGAATTCAGCGATAGATGTCGCCGCAAGAAGTTGATTGCTGTTCTCTCTCGTAATGGGATCCCCGCCAGCTTTGCAGTCGTCGGGAACGTGCGCGACCTGAAGTGTGAGACCTGCCCTGAGCATGTTGTATCCCAAGATCGCACATTTGGAGATTTTATACTCGTCGTAAGCATGTATGATCGCGGCTTCAGCATCCTTGGCAAAGATGAGATCGAATACGATGTCATTCTTTTCCTTACCCGCATTTTTGCTGGGTCTGTACGTTGCAAGCAGGACATTACAGTCGCTTTTTGTCACCAGGCCTGATGGGACCACGTCTATCGATTTTTGCACAGTTTCGATTCCTTGAGCCTTTAGGCTGTCAACTGACCATTTCTCGGACGCAATAAGAAGAAAGGCGACGCCTTCGTGCGTTCCTTCTATCAAATTTTTGTGCGCTGCCACTCCAAAGTATTTTACAAACGATATCATTCCCACATCAGACACAAAGTTGTTTACTGCAGCAATGTACGTAGGCACAATGCTTGTCGTTCTGTATTTGAAATGGGAGAGGTTTTCTGTTGCAGTTGTAATGGATGATGACTTGCCTTCTTTTGGCCTGTTGATCTCTTCATCTCTTGCATATTCGTCTTTACCATGTATAACAGGCGCATTATGCCAGTCGCCAATCGGCTTCTCTTTAAACGCGTCGTCTGTAAGCCACTGCACAAAATGCGCATGCATCTTGTCCAGGTTACTTCTTGCATTATCTTTCTTTTGCTCTGCAGTTTCTTTTATTTCTGTGTATTCTCCATCGTTGCCGTCTTCTTTAGGAGCGAGGTGCTGTTCAAGCTCCATAATCTCATGTACGTCCAATTGTACACGTGCACTTCCACTCGTAAATTTACCCGGAAAAAGTTCTTTTATGGCATCTTCCTCACTAGATGTGCTATTTTGAGGCAGCTCGGCTATTTTGCGACTTCCTTTTGCTGTAGTGCCATTTTTGTTTGTTGGCCGAGCGCTGATGTTTCCAAACGTCAGAAATTGACGGCCACCGAGCGCGCCACGCCACGCTACGACGTCTTCGATGCCAACGTAGCCAGCAGGTGTCACCGGTCTGAGCGCTGGAACAAGGTACGGAAGAAACTTTGTGCCCATGTGCCGGGAAAGCGCATTCGAATCGGCCCAATCCTTCGGTGGAATGTGCTTGGCTTGCATCTGAGGAACGCTGCCAATGAAGCCCCACATCTGTTCTTCAAGCAACGTTGGGAAATGCGTCGCTGTAACATTACAGTTCAAGCCGTGGCGATTTCCATAATAGTGCCGTAAATGTTGCAGTATAAATGGTGCAGGCGCATCTGTCTTATGACAACCGACCTCTGGATTTGCAAGATGCTTGGCATGCAACTGCGCCTCATCGCGAATGTGAAAAACGGTACGATTTGAAAGACGCCAGTATGCAAGAAGCGCTCCCATTTGCGCCGCGTCTTTCTTTGGGGTTTCAGACGAATAGATTACCATGTCGAGATCATCTGCTGGCGTGCACTCGTCGTTTTTCGACGCGGCATCTTCTATGCGTTTGCAGTTCCACTTCACGCGGGCATCTCCTGTTGAATTCCATCCTAGCTTCTCTAACTTACCCTCAATCTCTTGTATAGGCATGCTTTTGTTTGGTGCCACGCTGTAAACCACAATCATGCCCAAGCGTTTTACAATGCTTCCGAGGAGAATTGAAGTTGCTGACTTGCCAACGCGCGGACGCGCGTACATGCGCAGAGCAAGGAAAAGGGGTTGTGGATCATACAGCTGGCCTGGCAGACTTCCTTCTTCTCCTTTGATGATAAGCTGAGCCATGTGTCTATCGTAGTCATACCGGCCCATTACATTCAATTCTTTCGTAACATCTTGCAGTGATTTTTCAAACTTTCTCTGAAAGGTTTCGGGTGGCAACACGTCTTTCTTGTCGCTCAGTTCTCTTTCTTTAACAAAAAGCATCGCGGCCTTGTAATCAATCATGCAACCCAGAAAAGGAAGAAGTTTCTTGGCCGCTTCCCTTAGCATCGTGGCGTCAATTAAATTCGAGCCTTCGGGGCAAAGTGGCGCCACTGCTTCCGCAACATTGACGTACAGAGAGTCTGGAAGCGCCGCGAGCCACCTCTTGTGCATGTCCTTTAGATGGCCTTCCAGCCAAAGCGTCTGCGCACCTCCGACATTTAAGGGCGGGTCAATAGGGTTGTCAACATTTGCGTACCTTTCTGTGAGATTACCACGGTCGGTTCCCCCGACGGCATAGCTGGACTGGTTCGCAGTGATTGCACCTTCCGTGTTGCTTTCTGCTTGCACAGGCTCTGCACCACTTTCACCACTTTCACCACTTGCACTACCATCGCTCCATATTGCCTTGCTTTCATTGCCGTAGTCAAGATCAAAATTCTTTGCGGGTTGCCTCATGTGCTTAATTTCGTCTGCTGTAAGCGGTGCCAACTCTTTGCTGTCACTACTACCGGTACTTTGGAGGGCACTTGTCCACTCTCCTTCCCTTTTTTCGTACGCGGTCGACTTGGTTTCGGTAGAATCGTGCATTTTCTTGAGTGTTTCTTCAAAGTGTACTTTGGCCCTTTTGAGCGTCATACTGTACGCCGTAAACATGTCTGCATCGACCTCCGCCTTGTTCTCTAGAATTGAAAGCGCGTCGGCATATCTGGTGAGAAGTTTCTGTCTCTTCTCTTCTAACTTTTCATTCTTTCTGTTGGTCTTTTTTTCTTCTTCTTCTTTTACTTCCGCTTTTAGTTTTGCCATGTCTTTCGTTAACGTCGTTTGATAGGAAAGTAGAGATTCCAATTCTCCCATCAGTTCTGTTTTATTCATTTTTCTTGCATAAGATTCAGCGTCAGACGTACGAATTTCTGCGCGTCTCATCTTCTCTTCTTTCGTGGCTTTCCCTCCTTCTTCTCCTTCCTCTTCTTCCCCTTCCCCTCCTTCTGCGCCCTCATAGCTTGCCTCTTGCATCGACACATTGCCTTCACCGTCCGGTGCGCCAGCTGCTTCTTTCTGTTTGAGTTCCTTTCTGATTGCTACTATTTTCGCCGTGACGTCTTTCCATTTATCTGTCTTTTGATGATAGATCTTCTTTTGTGAATCAGCTGTTGCAAACTGTTCTATAAGCTTGGATCTGTCTTCTTTCGACATACTGTTCCATTCTGAAATCGTGGCGCCAGAAATTCTTCCAAGCCATCTCTTCATCGCACTCTTCTCTCGCCTAATTCGGCGTTGCAACTGCTCGGAGTCTTCGTCATCACGGTCGATTGCGGCCCTTTCCACGGCTCGAGCAATTGAAAATGTGACGAAAGCAGTTCTCTCTTCTTCTCTTTTAGATTCATCAAGCTTCATAAATAAATAAGCATACGAGTCGTCAAAATCTTTTCTATAATTCGAGGTGTTGATATCCGCGCGTTGTCCACTGGTACTGTCCACCAAGATCTGCGCCTGAGCCAGCCACTTCCTGTACGCATCCCTCGTGTGATACCTTGTTGCGGCCGCTTTTTTTTCGCCCGGAGTTCGCACCCTGAGCACGCCTCGTGTATCTTCTCGACGGACCGGCTTTCCTAATTTCTCTCTCCATGATGCTCTGACTGTTACCTTGTCGCCTTCGTCACTCGATATTGTGTACCATGCACCACCACCAGGCTTCTCAAACCAGCCACCGACACTTTCGTAAAACCTCTGTAGATCTTTCGACGGCCAGTAGGCCTGTACAGGAGACCACTGGGAGACATCACTCAAAAGGTCGGAAGGCTTTTTTCTCTTATCCGTTAGTATGTCGCTCCGAAACCGTTCATATTCGTCAAAGTGGCGCTTTCCATAGTTGTGCTCCTTGTTCCACAATTCTTCATTATCGTAGTTTCGAGGAAACCACACCGCCTTCAAAACCAGGTATTCAAGAACGCGACGCTTTTCTTTTTCCCACTCATCTGGAAAGTCTTCTTTATTCTTATCCGACGGGTATAAAAGCGTAAAGTAAGCTTTCTCTGCACCTTCCCACGAATCGATGGCATCCTTTAATGGAGACTGCTCTGCTTTAATGGCATCTCTTACTGCCACGATCCCACTCTCCAGATGCTTCTGCTCTTGTGCTCTTACGTAAGATTGTGTTGTGTCCGCGCCACCGCCCTCATCCTTATCCACATTCATGCTTGATGCCCCAGTAATTGCTTCCTCCTCGGCGTCGTCCTCCCCACCGCCCTCATCCTTATCCACATCCATGCTTGATGCCCCAGTAATTGCTTTCTCCTCGGCGTCGTCCTCCTCACCGCCCTCATCCTTATCCACATCCATGCTTGATGCCCCAATAATTGCTTCCTCCTCGGCGTCGTCCTCCTCATCGCCTTCCTCCTCATCGCCTTCCTCCTCATCGCCTTCCCGGAAAAGAATTTTGACTATGTCGGCGTCTTCATCTGTAGGCAGTACTTTCTCAAGGTAGTACTTTGTCAGTTGCTCCACAAGCTCGATGTGCGCTTTCACGCGAGGACCTTTCTCAGCTGCAGTATCACGGTTTGCCAGCGCTTGTTGTTGTGCTAGAATGTAGGTTTCGTTTAAAGCTAATTCGTCCTCCAGCCATTTTTCAAGCGTTATAGTGGATCTTTTCATTTTCTTCTTATCTGCAAATGAATCCAGAAAGATTTCGAGTTGCGCGACCACCTTGAGCTCCTCGGTTATTTGCATCGCTTTGTCTTGCCGATTGAAATACATGTTGTAGTTTTTAGACGCCATCTTTGCTACAGATGCAATTGCAGCAGTCTCGTCGTCTTCGTCGCCTGGTGCAACCGTGTTAACCTTTTTAATGAGCTCCTCGCTCAGCTCTTTGCGCCTCGTTGAAGGCGCTACATCCTCCGAGTCGCCTAGTGGCGCCTTCTTGCCCTTGTCTCGCTTCTTTATGTAGCTCTCTGCGTACTTCTTTACAAAGAATTGAATTCCACGCGCGTTTCTCCCCGACGAGCGCACCGCCGATGTACTACTGCTCGAGGCCGCTTTCGCGCCTCTGCTTGCCCACTTTTCCAATAGTCCTACCTCTCTTGCGTCTCGCTCGTACATTCGCGCCGCTTTTTCCCAAATTGTGAAGTTGCTTTTCTTCCTAAATAGAGTCATGTAACCGGCACGGTTCTTTATTTCTTTGATCTTGCTTTCGGCGACTGCAATCATTTTTGTTGCTGCTGTGATGACTGCATCATGGTTGGATTCTACATCTTGCGTTTCTAGTTTATAGTCCGTAGAGTACTTTTTTACGAGCGACTTAAGCTCCTCCAGCTTACCAGTATCGCCTTTGCCCTCCTTGATACTCTTAAGCAGTGTCTTAACAGAATTTTTAAAGTCGTCGTGTGGCTTCCATGCCGTCCTTATAACAGAATACGCAGCTTCATCCTCTTCGGTGAACTCCTCTGATGGCACAGAGTTTTCTCCAAAGGTGTCTCGAATCGTTTTAATAAGTTCCTGAATGTCGTCTCTGCGTGTGCCCGACGATGCGCCGCCTGCCGAACCCTTTTTTGCCCCCTTTTCGGTCGTTGCCGCTTCTTTGCCAAGAATCTGCGTTTTTTGCGTGTAATATGCAAGAGCCAAGGAGGGGTGTGCCTCGCGATCGTTGTACTCACTCAGACGTTTTTGAGATGCGATTGCTGCTGTGTAGTCGTCGTTGATTGAGTCAATTTTTTTCTCATCAACCCAGCGCTGTATATCTGTTACCTTTTCTAGTAGCTGCGCTGTGTCGAAACCGGCGTACCTATCGTCACCAGCGTTGCCATCGTCAAATTCATAGTCCTTCTCATACTGTACCAGAGTGTTCTTGCGCTGTGTGAGTATTGCTTCCTTCGGAGCATTCCCAGCTTTTAACGTGACAGACAGCTTCGTGTACAGGATCTTAAGAGCGTCAGCACGGACACTCCATGTTGTGTATTCCTTTATGGCAGAAGCACTTTTCTCATTAAGCTCTGGTGGTCTGATGTCTTGAGTCACCCGCCATTTTTTCACTTCTGTCTTCTGTTCTTCGCTTACAGCGTCGTCCGACACAATTCTTTCCGCGCGTTCCTTCTCAAGTTGAAGCTGTATTCCCCTGAGTTTTTCTTCTCTCTTGAGTGCTGCTTCCGCTTGCTTCTCTGCTTTCGCCTGCGCTTTCGCCTGCGCTTTCGCCTCTGCTTCCGCCGCTGCTTTCGCCGCTGCTTCCGCCGCTAGTTTCTTCTGTTTGTCTTCCGCGTGCAATGTTTCAAGATCCAATTCTAACTGTGCTGCGTTTACTTTCTCACGTGCGACAAGTACGACTTTTAGTTGCGCCGTAAACGCTTCTTTGGATTCTTGACTGCCTGACATTTCTTGCTTCACTTCCGCGGCTTTCTCAGTTTTCTTCTTTAGCTCAGCCTTTGCAGCCGCAAGCTCGTCTCTTGCTGCCTTCACCTCGGGCGCGTCGTCTTCAGTGCTTGCGGCGGCCGCTTGCGGTTTTGTTTCTGACTTGTTGTATTTGCTCCCTGCCAGCGCCGTGTCAACCGCTTTGATGTACGTTATTATTTCACCAAGGTATTCTTTTTGTAGCGGAAATAGTTTTGATATCCGAGGGGTTTTTTTATCGTCATCCGTCACAAAGGTGTACTTATCTTTTGCTAAACCATCATCTGCTAAAAGCACTGGGCCGTTTTCTACTTCCTGTACGTCTGTTGCTCTGATGCGAAAGGTATTGAACTGCGTTTTGATGGCTTCGTACTCTCTGTTCCAATCCCAGGGTTGCATCTGTTTCAGCATTTCTCCATTCTTTCCGCCAAAGAATTTAGACTTTGCTGTTGAGATCTTGCTTCTGATGCTCTTGCACTGCTCTTCTGCGGTTTTTGCTTCAAAACTAATTCTTATTCGGGACGGCTTGGCGGGGTCCGCTTCTGTCTCCTCCGAAGCGTCCGTTGCTGCCCTCCCACCCAGAACCTCTTCCTCATCGCCCTTGCCGTCGCTCCCACCCTGCTTGCCCGTCATTGAATCGTCTTGCTGTGACTGGCCCGCTTCTCCCGCTCCTCCAGTTTCCGCGGGCGTGGGCTCGGCAGCACCATCACCCTCCTTTAAGCGTTTCTGCACCTCCCACTTGTCCACCTCCAGCCTCAGCCACGTCTTGTCTATCTCGCCCTTGTCGCAGCCTAGCTTCGTTGCCAGCAGCGCCCACAGACTGTTTATGCTCATCGAATTCCGGTCAGTTTCTGAAAGAAGTTTATTCAACGCGCTCAGCTTCTCCTCTTTTGTGGGCGTTGCTGCTATCATTGGATGGTCTTGTTGTGACGGACCCGCCTCTTCCGCTCCTTCAGCCGCCAGCGCCGTTCCGCTTGCTGCTGCACCGCCACTCTCATCACTTGAGCTTTCGTCGTCACTCCAGTCCTGGGTATTACGTTTAGCACGCACACCACGCAGTTGTTCTGGGCTGAGGCGCTTTCCACCTCCCTTTTCAACCTTATTATTTTGAGCATCTCTTACAACTCTATCCAGTTCTGAATCGAAGGAATCATCATCGGGTTGCTCTGACTCTCTCGGAAACTCACTATGTTCGACTTTCTGTATTTTGGTTTCTCCAGGCATATCCGTAGGCATCCCCAGCATTGGCAAGTGCGCGCCGCGCGCCTTCACGTCCACGTCGCCGACATGCAACGCGACTGAGGCCGGCTGCCGCGCGGCGGACAT
>Ga0302126_10002610_pt1 | contig 10221 bp, 7 predicted proteins | sample CB4_20m_MG_FD_203108 | JGI IMG/M metagenome (GOLD analysis project Ga0302126, IMG submission 203108) | Marine microbial communities from Western Arctic Ocean, Canada - CB4_20m | ecosystem: Environmental > Aquatic > Marine > Oceanic | place: Canada: Western Arctic Ocean | collected 2017-09-24 | reverse complement strand
ACCCGCCCCCAAAAATCACTCTAAGTGAAGCAGACTCGAATCATTAGTATCTGTAAAAGTTATACCATACGTCGATACTCGTCTTTTCGTCTTCGAAACGAGCCCGGTATGGGGTCTGAAGCCCGTATTTTCCAATAAAATAACATAGAGACTGACAAAATTGACAACCGATCTTGTATAATAACGGTAACGTTTTTCTATATAAAGAAACGTGTTTATATATTTATATATATATATATATCGAAACAAACATCTATTTATTTTTACAGCAATTGGAGTACCAAATGTTGCGTAAAATAAAAATTTATCATTAAGGAGAAAACTTATGCCGACGACCCCTATTTATTCACGTTTGAACACTATTAATTTATCCCTAGATCAGTTTCTGGGTGCGCCGTGGAAAGGCGTGACGAGAACAAAGCCCAATCCAGTTATTCTTGAGCTACTTGTTTCCCCAATGCAGGGGGACCTTTTTGCACCCCACAGACAGGGGAAACAAGCAGCACGGGCCCTTTCGCAAGCACAGGCTCGCAGACGTGCCCTTCAGGACCAGAATTATATGGCGGCTTTCAAATTAAGTGCGACGCCTGCGTGGTACACACTTCGGGCAAGCTATGCCGTAGCACATGCGGGCACTTCACGTCTGGATGCGACACTCAACCGTTGGCTGCCACGCTCAGCCAAAATGTATTTCTATACTTTTGCTCCAACCATTCGATGGACTGGTGCATCCATTGTATGGATGCTGCAATGGCCGATTCAGTCCGTACAAGGCACGCTGGTAGCGGTTCACGTGACGGCTCAACTGACACGTGCAATCATAGGCTGGGCGTTGTACTGGCCCCTCACAGTTTTAGACTGGATTGACCGTCAGGTTCTGATTCCACTCTCGGTGATTGGATTATTCGCCCTTTCCACATGCCTTGTCACGCCCCTCTCTCAGCTCTTTGAGCTATTTCTGGGTGAAAGCTATCGTCAGTTCGTACATGTGGTGTGTCAATTTACGCACGAAACCCGTCTTTGGCTTGGGCGTAGCCGGGGCTATACGTATGTCTCGGCGTTGTATTATCGCTGCATCTATACAATGGAGCACGTTCAGGTGCAGCCATTTGGTGCCATAGGTCTTTTTTTACGTCATCATCTCACTGTGCGCCGTGGCGTACAGGCCCTTCTCCCCATGGGTTTTTTAGGTGCCATTGGGTACCAAGGAGTGCTCAAGCCCGCATTATCTCATGCCCCTGGATTAGAAGAAGCAGCACGCCTGGCGCACCCAATGCCCGTGTCAAGTATCCTCCAACTATACTATCTTGAGGATGCGGGTGTAACGCTCCTGCTAGAACAAGAACCCGTACGCGAGGGATCGGGTGCGCTGACGCTGACTACCGAGCGATCAAAGCGAGCCTTTGAAGGTGGCCAGTACGTGTGGAAAGGGACACCCATGTACCAAGTTATGGTACACCCAAATGAATTAGTACGCGACGCCATTACGGGTCACATGGACACGACATTCGCGCTCATGCACGACGAAACACGCTCACCCGTCATGGATGCAAATGGACGTCCACTGCCGTATGCATTAGAATTACCCGCAACCATTCGTCTTGGTGCATATGCATTTACAGGCGATGAAGAAGACCAAATTCCTTTACCGCCAGAACCCATGCTCGGACCAGGCGAGGAAGAAAAAGATGCGGAAACGAAAGCGGCCGAAAAAGCAGCTGCCGTAGCCGACATTCGTGCTGCATTCATCCCGACAGCCCGCTATACGACGCTCCGCGACAAGGAAGCGATGCTGGTTGACGACTACGCAACAACGGCACGGGTGCAACAACTTCGTACACGCCCACTTCACACCGTCCGTAACACGACCCCCTTACGCAGCACTATACATTCTTTTAAGGATAAAACAACTTGGAAACAAGCGAAAGTACGAAAAGAACAAAAAGCAGAAGCACAGCGCCAGAAAACACTCGTTCGCTTGCGCTTACCACCAATGGAAACACCAGCTATTAATAATACCACATGGCTGGACACGTTCAACAACGTATACAAGTTGTCGAGTAGAAAATACGTTGTTCCTGACGGTAAGTTCTACCAATGGCGAGAGAAAATGCCTAAAGAGGCGATGCAGACAGACCTCCGTCTCGCGCTCACACCATTTGGCATTGCTCCTGCGCAGGATCACGCCAAACCGAGCAGTCTTCAATCTTTTTCAAAAGAGGAAGTAAAATTAGCCCCGTATGCCTTTCGAGATTCGAGCAAAATGCGCTTGTCATTAGGCCTCATGGTCAATGATGACACGGCATGGACGTATGAATACCTCGAGTCGCACTTTATTTCTGGATTCGACGTACACCCACTGGGAATGAAACGAGCCATGGCATCCGGCACTGTTCGCATTCGCAAAGCCGACGATGAAGATGGTGAGACGTATGAGCGCGAGGAGGATGGGAGCGAGGAGGATGATGAAGATGATGAGAAGTATGCGAGCGATCGATATGCTGACGGGGATGACGACAAGTATCGTCCCCTGAAGGAGGATGCAAACGTTGATACCCGGGGGAATAAGGACGACTACATCTATCGTAGATCAAATGCTGATATCAATGCGCACGGGAATGTTCATATCCATAATGAGGATCTCTACGATGAGTATATTGACGAGGCGGATATCTGTATCGATGACATGGGTAATTATACCGATGAAGAAAAAGCCAATCTTGCTCGAATCGCTAAAATCCTTAAGGAGCGCATCAAGGAAATGCGCATTATTGAGGACGCCCTTGGTACTGATTTAGGCACACTCTTTAAAGAGGCCAAGACGATCTTTGTAAACGACAAGAAGCAGAATCTCTTTATCAACTTCGAGGAGGTCCTTGGCGATGTCGGGGAGGTCAATCGTCTATTTACGGCAATCACAACTCTCCTTGACAAGAACAAACAACTCTATGACAGCCAAGAAGCGCTCTGTGACACCAACGAAAAGCTAGTGCTCAAAACCATTGCTAAGGCCGAGGCAGCCCTTGCCAAGGCCGGGGCACTCCTTCCCAACGCCCAGGTGGGCTGGGTTGTGGATACCGATGCCACCTCTATGATCCTCATGAAAGCCAAGGGTAAGCTCGACGCCCTTCAGAAATACAAGAAGAGCGTTGAGCACTCCAAGAGAACGGATAACCGCACGCGTGCGGTCCTTGAGCGCGCCAAAGCGGAGGCGGCCAAGGCTCGCACGTCTAATCCATGGGTACTACCCCGTGTGCCTTTCGAAATTATTGACCACTTTAAAATGAACGCGTTAGAACGCCAATACAAGATACAACGCCGAGAGGCCTATATTGGCGCCAAGAAAGACCTTGCCGCGCATGCGCGGCATCATCTCACATACATGACCTACTTTGAAAAACGTACGAAGGCGTCTATCGACCTCCAGGAGGCGCATACGGCCTATATCGGCGCCAAGGAAAACCGTGTACATTACAGCCGCGCTGAGTACGCCCTTTTCCCGGACACCATTGTCGAGGGTAAGGACGCCATTACCCAGGACGCCATTGCTGCTGAGTTAGCCACGCGCTGTGAAAAGACCAAAAAATTCTTTTCCGAGAAGGAGCAACGTTGTCTTAAAGCTCTGATCGCCGCCCATGAGGCTTATACTCACGCCACGCGGGAAGAGCCACTTTTTTTCGCCAAGGATAAGGATCTCGCGAAAGTCTTGGCGGACGCTAATGCCGTGTCTAAGCCATTTGTTCTCAACCCGGATGATGCAGCTGATGCCATGTATAAGCCATCTGTTCGCAACGCGGATGATGCAGCTGGTGATGCCAAGAAACCTTTGCCATGCGAGAGCTTTAGTCTGAACAGCCGTAAGACTGAGACCGGCGACATCATTGTTGTGCCTGACAGTCCAAGTGTGCAGACCGACGAGGACCTAGAGACTGGCGAGGGCGTAGAGACCGACACGTATGATGGCTGGGATGACGCCACCTCGCGTCGCCCGAAGACAAGCACACATGACATGGATAAGAATGAGGACGGCACACAAACTGGTGATGCAGGGACCAGCGAAGATGGGAAAATCGACGCATATGATGACTCGGATGACGACGCGTATGGTGACTCGAATGACAACGCATATGATGACCAGTATGACGACCCATATGATAGCTGGGATGACGACTCATCGCATCACATGAATAAGGGCGCGCATGACATGGACGACGGCCCGACCGACCCACCGCCCCCACCACTCCCCCCTACGAAAATACAACTTCATTTAGAAGGTCTGAAGGAGCAAAAAAATGTCATGGAGCAGGCCAAGAAGGAATATGAGGAGGCGAATGCACACGAGAGTGATGTCGACACCAGCGCCGACACACACATATCCGAGGCGTTATTTACGCGTGACCGAGCAAAAATCGAAACACTTCGCAAACCTTTTTGGTCACCCGGTGGCACAGTCTTCACCAACCCTGCCCCATATGGATTCTGGCACGAGACGGGTTGGTTATGGTGTGCGAGTGGACGCGACGAATACGGCTTGACTATCATTCAAATTCTCTTGTTTTACGCGACAATGGAATTATGTATTTGGGCCGAATGCCGTAGTCTCGATGTGACTACGATTTGGCGAAAAAAACCACAAACCGTCCATCGCCAGATTGGGCATATTGGGCGCCTCTCCGAAGGAGCTCAAGTACGTCACTATGTAGGTAATACCATGGAGAGCGTTGACATTCGCGAACTCCTTGGTGCGTTCCAAGCAAAACGTGGGGTGCAACTGTACGGACAACCCAAATGGAACGAAGCGTGGAATCGTAGCATTCTTGAAAACATCCCGCTCGAACACGCCCTTTGGGCAAAGCAGACTGTAAACGCGATGGGAGAGCGGATTGAAAAGATGCGAGATCCCCACACAGAAGAGGCGAAACAAATACTGGTTGCGCCACGGAATGTAAGTGAATACATGACATTGCAACCGCTGTTGAAACACACGAGTAGCCCACGTAACCCACGCTATCCTGCGTTCGAGAAAATGACGCAGCTTGTGCACCACTATACGCGTACAAAAAACGGTGATGGCACCGCATTCGCACCACCACTGCTGGCAGCACGTCAACAGCTCGTGAATCGCCTCGGTGGTCAAACCACGCTCATGCGTGGTTTACGCTATGAAAAACGGGTACAAGCAGAAATTACCCATTTCCCATTACTGGCCTTAATTAAACCAGCTGCGTACCGCATGAATCAGCTTCCGAAAGGGATGATTTTACTTGGGAAGCCTGGAAATGGGCGTACCTATTTTGTCCGCACACTGGCAACAGAATCACGCTTACCACTCTTATTGACAGAGAGTAACCGTTATCTCGACCAACTCCTTGGCTTAGTCCGCCTACGAACACTCTTTCAACGTGCACGTGCGCATGCCCCAAATATTCTTTTTATCCGTGACATGGATTTCATGACACGTCATCGTGAACGTTATCCTATGTTTACATCCGTACGTGCCACAACACACTTACTGTTGGCGATGGATGGGTATACGCGTGGAGCCGAAGTCATTCCATCTGAGCAAGATATTTTTGTGATTGGAAGCATGGAAAGCACGCTTATGATGGATGCGGCAGTGATGCGCTCGGGTCGTTTTGAATGGGTATTAAGCTTTTCCTACCCACCAGTAAAAGACCGCTTCCGCATGTTGACGGTGCACAGTACACACGCGCACATGCGTGGCGCAAAGGATGTGGATTGGCACTACTTCGCAGCAATGACAAACGGTTTTAGCTGTCTTGATATTCGTACGCTCCTCAATACCTCTGTCGTGTATGCAACCCGCAACCGAGCAACCAAACATACTGTGAATAGTGTTGCCTTTGCATTAGGTACGGTGAACCAAGTCCATGATCTCCCAGATGTCACTTTTATTAAGCCAGGCACACTCAGTTTCTTTTCAACCACGGACTATAAGCAACGTCATGAGCCCGCGAGAAAACATTCACCTTTTTTCACACAAACCGGGCATATCCCAATGTATAAAAAAGTGATGCATCTTTTCAATGCCATAGTCCCAAGCGAAACGGAGATCCTCGCGACACGTTGGTCTCTCCCGGAACCGTCGCACGAATGCGCGGTGAGCCTCGAACCGGATCGCACACTGGTGCCGGGATTAATCCCATTCTTTTGTGAAGGCTTGTTCCTCTACACGACACAAAAAATGTGTAGCTTCCCGTATCCACTTGTCACCTTTGATACGTACTGTGAGCCACTCTTTAGTGACATGAAAAAACGCGTGGAGGACGTGAGCGTGGAGCATACCCTCGAACGCACCACATCAGACCACGTATTTATCACCTCATTTGATCTCTGGCAACGTGCACATCCAAAGAATTGGACACCAAGCGCACTCTGTAATAGTAAGTCGATTACCATGCGCACCACTGCCACAACCACGTGGCGTAGCACACGCTTTTCAAAACAATACGCCACTATTGCTGGTCTCAACGAATTAGAGGCAGAAATTCTTTGGGGTCTCCCAACCCTGACAACTAAAATTCACAACCGCCTTGCCTTCCTCACGGATAAAAAGAAAAATGAGTTTGCCTCACGAGATGCAGCCATTTTTGGTACCTTTGAGACACATAGTGACCTCGCATTCAAATGCCGAAAACGCTCAACGGCGCGCCGTGTCAGTCAAGTGTCCGTGGAGATGCTGGATGTCATGCAAAAACATTGGCGTAGTCCGCAACCCGGATCTGTGCCACGTCCCGTAGGCAAACCTTTTCCCGACCCTGTACTGACGGTGAGCATGCGTCTCCCACCACGTCCTGCAGGCGTATCTTCTCTCAACGTGATACTGAAGTCTTTCGTACGCTATTTTGCAAGCGCGGAAAACGAATCAATGGGCACATGTGTGCTCATCACGATTACGGAGTACGCAGTTTTTCCTGACACGGACATAGTTCCGGTTCCTCCTGACGTGGACGCCGACGTAGTAGCCGACGCGACCCACTCCAAAGGATGGCTACTCCACACGATGCTGGCTCCCCTGTGCGGGGTAGTGGACTGTGTGTGCAGATTTCTGAGTCTGCGTACACACTCGGACGAGTCAAACGACGTGGACCAGTAAGGCACACGGACACATCAAGACGACCAGCACACGTCACTCTGCTGGTTTTCTCGTATATTTTTTTGCATTTCACAGAGTGAACGATATAATATAAATGAGCCTTGTGCAGATAAATTGGCTACCAGTTTAATGCACGGGCTTTTACAGAAATGTTGAAGGAGTACCCTATGTCAGGTTCTACAGGAGAGCGTCCTTTTGGTGACATCATCACAAGTATTCGTTACTGGGTGATTCACAGTGTTACAATCCCATCTTTATTTATTGCTGGATGGCTTTTTGTAAGTACTGGATTAGCATACGATGTATTCGGGACACCGCGTCCAAACGAATACTTTACAGACGAGCGCCAAACGCTTCCTTTAGTGTCAGATCGCTACGGCGCACTTGCACAAATGGAAGAGCTGGTTTCATAAGTACACCTACGTAGGAAAACGCAGGAGCCCTCTTGCTCAGCACCGACCCTGTATGCGGTGGAGCAAAAGGAATACATGCGCACCAATGGTGCACATGCTATGTATACGTTATTTATTCGACCTGTGATACAGGTATATTTTTATTATGTCGATTAAAACATATCCCATTTTTACATTCCGTTGGTTGGCAGTACATGCCTTAGCTGTTCCAGTGGTTTTTTTCCTTGGTTCTCTTACAGCAATGCAGTTTATTCAACGTTAAAAGGAGAATTGTATGACAAACCCAAATCCAAATAAGCAAACGGTGGAGTTAAACCGTACCAGTCTTTACTGGGGTTTACTCCTCATTTTTGTACTTGCGGTTCTTTTTTCAAGCTATATTTTTAACTAAACACATTTATAGGGGAGAGCGCTATGTCAAACACGACAACAGGACGAATTCCATTATGGTTCGTAGGAACAGTAGCTGGACTTGCAGCACTTGGTCTTTTAGCCATTTTCTTTTATGGTTCATACACTGGTCTCGGATCTTCACTTTAAGTTCCCAAACCAGCGCTACGACGCACGCACCGCGTGCAACACATACCTTTTTGGGGCGATGCTCATGATCGCCGCACGGGCTGACGCATGCCACGTCTTGCCACAGCCAATCGCCACCTTTGCCTTGCCAGATGTAGGTGTGAGTGCTTCCAATAAATTTCGTTATGAAAAAAATGGCCAACTGTGACACGTGTCCACGCGCTGGGCACACGACCACACACCGCACCGTCTTCCACGTGTGTAGAGTGCTGCCACGGGTGCCCACGTGCGACACGTGCGGCTGGCATGCACATGTGCTGTTGCACTGTGCCTCCCTCTCCCCTGCCCCTCTGCGGCAGTCACTTTAAGGAAAATTTTATGAGTAAAGTATATAATTGGTTTAACGAACGTCTTGAAATTCAAGCAATTGCAGACGATGTCACAAGTAAGTACGTGCCGCCACACGTAAATATCTTCTACTGTTTAGGTGGAATTACCCTCACATGTTTCCTTGTACAAGTAGCAACAGGTTTTGCAATGACATTCTATTACCGTCCAACAGTAACAGAAGCATTTGCCTCTGTGCAATACATTATGACGGAAGTAAACTTCGGATGGCTTATCCGTTCTGTACACCGTTGGTCAGCAAGTATGATGGTATTAATGATGATCCTTCACGTATTCCGTGTATACCTTACAGGTGGCTTTAAAAAGCCACGTGAGCTTACATGGGTAACGGGCGTAATTCTTGCCTCCATTACTGTCTCTTTTGGAGTGACTGGATACTCGCTCCCATGGGACCAAGTTGGGTACTGGGCTGTGAAAATTGTAACGGGTGTACCAGATGCCATTCCAGTTATTGGTTCATTTGTTGTAGAACTTCTTCGCGGAAGTGTAGGCGTAGGACAACCCACACTTACACGTTTCTACAGTTTACACACATTTGTTCTCCCACTTCTTGCAGCTGTATTTATGCTGATGCACTTCCTTATGATTCGTAAGCAAGGTATCTCCGGGCCACTTTAAAAAGAGACACCCGTAGTCTCCCTTGGCGTCACACACGTGGACAGGGGGACATGTGCCTATCCGGTATGCCGTGTATTTCACGTTAAAAAGAGAATTTGTATGGCAAACCCACATCCATTGGGGGTTTTAGAGTGCGAGTTCCATGTCATCATGGAAGATCGTCGGAGAAGAGATCAGGGCTATTACCTCGCCCCGAACCGTATTGCCCACTCTTGGGCGGCAAGATGGTTCGGGGCAAGGGGTTTACTCTCCCACTTCCTCGGCCGTATGCTCCAGAACCAAGCTCGGATTGCGATGCATAAAATATGACCGTATACGCCGAGGCCAAACCACCCATCTTGTTATGAAACCTCACTGCGAGACTCTCGCAGGCAAGGTGGTTCGGAGCAAAGAGATTCACCCTCCCCTTCCTAAGCCAAAAGCAAATGAAGGATGCGACGCGTTTATGGAATGTTGCGATGTGCCGGTATACCCTACATACGTAGGGTTCTGTAAACGCCAGGCACGCCATGCCTTCACACCCCGAAAAGGACCTTGTATTCTGTGTATAAACCCAGTACCATGCATGTATACACGTGGGTCAGTAACTCAGTGGTAGAGTATTCGGCTTTTAACCGATTAGCCGTGGGTTCGAATCCCACCTGACCCAAACATATCCCGTGATACGACGCGTGTCGAGAAGGCACACGTGACCGATTGCACCACGTTAGTATACGACCCATACCAACCACCCACGCAGCCGCGTTTAATCCCTAAATGTTTTTTCCTGTTATTCTTTTTTTTTATGTCACATGCAGTAAAAATTTACGATACATGTATCGGCTGTACACAATGTGTACGTGCGTGTCCAACTGATGTACTTGAAATGGTACCTTGGGATGGATGTAAGGCGGGCCAAATTGCGTCAGCCCCACGTACGGAAGATTGTGTTGGCTGTAAGCGTTGCGAAGCGGCATGTCCAACAGACTTTTTAAGCGTACGTGTGTACCTTGGTTCAGAAACAACACGTAGTATGGGACTCGCATACTAACATGTTCTGTGGTTGCGGCATGCAACCACATCTCTCCGTCTGTCGTCACGACACACGCATCATTATATTGTTGTGCTGCTCACAGCATTGCTATACACTAGTTGGTGAGCTCTTTG
>Ga0302126_10002608_pt1 | contig 10223 bp, 9 predicted proteins | sample CB4_20m_MG_FD_203108 | JGI IMG/M metagenome (GOLD analysis project Ga0302126, IMG submission 203108) | Marine microbial communities from Western Arctic Ocean, Canada - CB4_20m | ecosystem: Environmental > Aquatic > Marine > Oceanic | place: Canada: Western Arctic Ocean | collected 2017-09-24 | reverse complement strand
GTAAGCAAGACAAGAAAAATATATTTAATGGACGAATTCTTGAGATTGAAGGTTTGCCAGAGCTTAAAGTAGAGCAGGCTTTTGAATTTTCCGATGCGTCAGCTGAAAGATCTTCTAATGGTTGTACTGTAAGGTTAAGTAAGCCCCCCATAATTGAATTTTTAAATTCAAATATTGTACTATTGGAAAATATGATTTCCAATAAGTACCAAGACTCTAGAACACTAAAAAGAAGAATTAAAGCTATGAAAGAATGGCTTAAGGAGCCAGTTTTATTGGAGCCAGATCGCGATGCTGATTATGCTTATATTTTAGATATAGATTTAAACAATATTACTGAGCCTCTAATTGCTTGTCCTAATGATCCAGATAACATCAAAACCCTATCTGAAGTTGCAAACGATAAAATTGATGAAGTTTTTATTGGGAGCTGTATGACTAATATTGGTCATTATCGCGCTGCTGGAAAAGTTCTAGAGGGAAATGATAATATTAAAACTAAATTATGGATTGCACCTCCGACTAGAATGGATGAATCACAATTAAAAAAAGAAGGAGTTTATTCAATCTTTAATTCGGTTGGAGCTCGAACTGAAATACCTGGCTGCAGTTTGTGTATGGGAAATCAGGCAAGAGTTGAAGATAGTGCTACAGTTTTCTCAACTAGTACAAGAAATTTTAATAATCGAATGGGTAAAGATGCTCAAGTATATCTTGGGTCTGCTGAGTTAGCAGCTTTATGCTCACTTTTGGGCTATATACCATCAAAAGAAGAGTATCTTAAATTAATGGCGGAAAAAATTGATAATAAAGCAGATGAGATTTATAAGTACCTTAATTTTGATCAGCTTACTGACTACAAAAATAACAAAGTGATTGAAATAAACCCAGTTTCATAATGCCTCATGAAATATGACCCCACCTGCAAGGCTTGTGAAAGGTTAAGTTCTTTTTTAACCCAAGTAAAAAATAAAAATCCAGAATATTTTTGTAAACCAGTCCCTTCTTTTGGAGAAAAAAATCCCACTTTTCTAATAGTTGGACTAGCGCCAGGTATGCACGGGGCAAATAGAACAGGAAGACCTTTTACTGGAGATCATGCAGGGATTTTACTTTACAAAACTTTGTATAAATTTGGATTTTCTAATCTAGAAACATCCAAGTCTGCTGATGACAATTTAATATTGAAAAATTGCAGCATCACAAACGCAGTTAAATGCTTACCTCCGGATAATAAGCCTAATCATGAAGAAATTAACAATTGTAATAAATTTCTTCAGTCTGAAATAAGCGAATTAAAGAAAGGGTCATTTTTACTTGCATTAGGATTGATTGCTCATAATGCGATTATGACGTCATTGAATTTAACTAAAAAAGATTATAAATTTTCTCATGGCAAAAGACATAATTTACCAAATAATCTAGTTATGTATGATAGTTATCATTGCAGTCGTTACAATACTCAGACAAAACGATTAACTGAGAAAATGTTTCATGAAGTATTTTTATCAATTAAAACTGAAATGGAGAGATAAATGCCTTATATCAATGTAAAACTTGCCGGAAGTTTAAACAAAGACCAAAAAAAAGAAATTGCTAAAGAAATGACTGAATTAATGGAAAGAGTTACAAGTAAGCCAGCTTCATATACTTATATCGTCTTCGAGGAAGTCAAAGGAGAAGATTGGGCAATTGGGGGGAATCTGTTGGGGTAGTTTTGGAAAATTCAAAATTAAAATTAAAAATTAAAAATTTTCCTAATTTACCTGGAGTTTATCGAATGATTAACTCCAGGCTTGAGGTTATTTACATAGGAAAAGCGAAAAATTTAAAAAAAAGAGTTGCTTCTTATTTTGTAAAAAATCAATCAAGTCCTCGAACAAGGCAAATGGTTAGCCATATTAGTACGATTGAATTTACAATTACCAATTCGGAAGCCGATGCTTTAATTCTTGAAAATAATTTAATAAAAAAAATCTTACCCCGTTACAACGTGATTTTTAGAGATGATAAGTCTTACCCTTATCTTATGATTACAGGTGGTAAATTTCCAAGATTAATGTTTCATCGTGGCTCTCAGAAAAAAGAAAACCAATATTTTGGACCATTTCCAAACTCAAATGCTGTTCGTCAAAGTATCCAATTACTTCAAAAAGTCTTTATGCTAAGAACCTGCGAAGATTCTGTATTTAATAATAGAACTAGGCCTTGCTTAGAGCATCAAATCAAAAGATGCACCGCACCTTGTGTTGGGTTGATAAGTGATTGCGATTATAAAAATGATACAAACCAAGCAGCCATGTTTTTGAAGGGAAAAGATACTGAAGTTATTAAAGATCTAACGAATAGAATGAATAAAAGCTCTGATGAATTTAATTTCGAAAGAGCCGCTTTATTTAGAGATAGAATTCAAAGCTTAAGACAAGTTCGACTAAAACAGTCCGTTAGTGACTTTAGTGAGGATGACGCAGACATTATTGCAATATCTGAGGACCTTGGTCAGGTGTGCGTAAATTTAGTCATGATTAGGGGGGGGAGGCATCTCGGAGATAAAAGTTTTTTTCCTAAGAATTCTGTAGAGCAAAATATAGAAAATATAGTTGAGGTATTTTTAACTCAACATTATGACCAAAAATCACCACCGCCAGCTCTAGTGATCGAACAAAAATTTGATACTAATCTTATTAATAGTTTTTTCTCTTTAAAAAAATATCCACCAATTAAGATTATTTCTAGAATGATTGGTGATAAAAAATTGTGGTTAATGATGGCAAATAGAAACGCAAAAATTGCCCTCACTCAAAAAAATAATGAGCATGCTAGTCAGGTTAAAAGAATACAGGCTTTTAGAAAGTTATTAAGCCTCCCTGAGGCGACGGATAGAATTGAATGCTTTGACATAAGTCATACCATGGGTGAGAGGACTGTAGCATCTTGTGTGGTATACGACAAAAGCATGATGCAAAACAAACAGTACCGACGTTACAATATTAACAATATAACGCCAGGCGATGATTATGCTGCAATGAGGCAAGTTTTGGAAAGAAGGTATAAAAAGATAATTTCAGAAGACCTTGTCAAGCCAGATATTATTTTAATTGATGGAGGCAAGGGTCAGCTTGGTGTAGCAATAGATATAATGGAGGAATTAGGTATCTCTGATATTATGCTTGTTGGAGTATCTAAAGGGCGTTTAAGAAAGTCTGGCACTGAAACATTATTTACTTCTGATGGCTTAATTTTGGAGGGCATTGATCAAAGTAACTTAGGTTTTCATTTGATTCAGCAAATTAGAGATGAAGCTCATAGATTCGCCATAACCGGACACAGGGCTAGAAGAGATAAAGCAAGAGTTACCTCTTCAATTGAAGAAATTGAAGGCGTTGGACTGAAAAAACGAAAGAGTCTTTTGGTTTACTTTGGAGGGCTTGAGGGTGTAAAAAATGCAACAATTGAAGAGCTAATCCTTGTAGAAGGTATTAGTAAAAAAATAGCTGAAGAAATCTTTAATTTTTTTCATTAGAGTATTATAAATTTATGATATTGAATATTCCAAATAGCCTTACCCTGCTTAGGATTGCATTAATACCATGCCTTATATTAATTTTTTATTTACCTGAGAGTGCCCTCTCAGCATATCAAAAAAATTTGACTGCGACATTGATATTTTTATTTGCTGCAATAACTGATTGGTTAGATGGATATTTAGCTAGAAGGCTAAATCAGACATCAGATTTTGGAGCATTTATTGATCCAGTAGCAGATAAATTAATTGTCATTGCAGCTTTAATATTACTAGTTAAACTAGGTCGTGTTGAATCAATAATTGCATTTATTATTATAGCTAGAGAGTTTACAATTAGCTCGCTTAGAGAGTGGATGGCGATGAATGGGCAGTCTGGAAGTATAGCGGTAGCATTTGTTGGAAAACTAAAAACAACAATGCAAATGATTGCAATATTATTTTTATTGTATTATGAAAATATTTTATTTCTGCCAACTGCGTTAATGGGTAAAATTTTAATTTATATAGCTGCTTTATTAACAATTATATCTATGATTTATTATCTAAAAATAGCATTCAATATGTTGAAAAAAAAGAAAGGTTATTGAACAAGATTGACAGGTTACAAAAAGAAGCTAAAATACTGCCTTCTCAATGCGGGAATAGCTCAGCTGGTAGAGCGATACCTTGCCAAGGTATAGGTCGCGAGTTCGAACCTCGTTTCCCGCTCCATTTTTCTTCTTTTAATAAAAGGGGATAGCTTCTTTAAGAAGTAAATTGTAACTACTTCAAGGCATTATTTTTTGTGGTGCGATTGTGCCACAATTACTTTGAAGAGAGAATGGCGCGTTAGCAAAGTGGTTATGCAGAGGCCTGCAAAGCCTTAGACGCCGGTTCGATTCCGGCACGCGCCTCCACTTTTTTTATAAAGTGTTGATAAAGTATTTAATCTGCCCGGATGGTGAAATTGGTAGACACAAGGGACTTAAAATCCCTCGACTTTACGGTCGTGCCGGTTCGATTCCGGCTCTGGGCACCATAATTTTTCCTTAAAAGTAACTTTATTTATTAGTTTCTTTTAAGGAGTTATTATTTACAATAGGTATTTTAATCAAGTTATGAAGCATGATGATTTAAAAGAGATTAAGGAAGTTCTTAATAAAATTCATAAAACATTACTGTATGTATTTTTGATTATTGCTTTTTTTGCACTATTGTATTTTGGTCTTTTATTATATTTAAGTTTTTTAATTTAACGTGAAAATCTTTATAAAGATTAAAGCCAAAAAAATATTTAATCATGCAGTTTAAAGAAAAAAAAATAAATTCTAAAATCTTTAATTCCTTAGTAAGCAAAGGTACCAACCCTGTTTTATCATCCTTGTTCGCCTCGAGAGATATTAGTTCAATTGATGATATTGATTATCAATTAGATAAATTATTATCACCAGACTTATTAAAGTCTGTGAAAGATGCTTCAAATCTTTTAATTAGTAAAATTGATAGTAAAGGTAAGATTATTATTATTGGAGATTATGATGCTGATGGAGCAACAGCAACAGCATGCGGATATCTTGGATTAAAAAAATTTGGCGCTAATGTAGACTTTATTGTGCCAAACAGATTTAAGTTTGGTTATGGCTTAACCTCAGAGATTGTTGATTTAGCTTATAAAAAAAAACCAACATTAATTGTAACGGTTGACAATGGTATTGCTAGTATTGAAGGTGTAGAGAGAGCAAATTCATACGGTATAGAAGTTCTTATCACAGACCATCATCTACCTGCTGAAGACTTACCTGCTACTAACTATATTGTTAATCCCAATCAAGCATCATGCGATTTCCCTAGTAAAAATTTGTGCGGCGTAGGTGTAATTTTTTATGTTTTACTCTCATTGCGGACAGAGCTAAGAAAGCTAAATAGATTTTTAATTGAGCCAGAACCAATACTTTCTGACTTGCTTGATCTAGTTGCATTAGGAACTATAGCTGATTTAGTTAAGCTTGATTTGAATAATCGAATACTTGTAAATTTTGGCATAAAAAAAATTAGAAGTGGTAATTGTAATTTTGGTATTGAAGCGCTTACTAATCTTAGTAAGAAAAAATTAAAAGATATTAAAACTTCAGATTTGTCTTTTTCAATAGCACCTAAAATCAATGCTGCTGGCAGGCTTGATGATATGGCCATAGGTATTAAATGTCTAATTGCCAATAATAAAAATGAAGCCGAAAATTATGCTAAACAGCTAGTTGTATTTAATGAACAAAGAAAGCTTGTTGAAAATAAAATGAAAGATGAAGCTTTGTCCACACTTTCAGATTTTATTGTAGATGATAATTACACAATTACAATGTACGATATTAAATGGCATCAAGGAGTTATTGGCATAGTTGCTTCAAGGCTTAAAGAAAAATATTACCGACCAACTATTATATTTGCTAAAGATGATTCTGGCTTACTTAAGGGATCAGGAAGGTCCATATCATCTTTTCATTTAAAAGATGCTCTGGGCTTAGTTAGTAAAAAAAACCCCGACCTTATTTTGACTTTTGGCGGGCATGCTATGGCTGCAGGTTTGACTATTAAACTAGAAAACTTCAAGAAATTTTGTACTGAATTTGAAATTATAGCGAAGGAGTTGCTATCTCCAGCTGATTTAAATTTAATTATAGAATTTGACAAATCAATACCTAAAGAATATCTAAATCATGAAACAATAAAAACTATTAACTCTCAAGTTTGGGGGCAAGGCTTTCCCCCTCCAGTTTTTTTTGGGACTTTTGAAGTAGTTAGACAAGAGATTGTTGCAGGTAAGCATAATAAATGTACTTTAAAAAATGAGTACGATACCTATAATGCAATTATTTTCAATTACTCTGAAGAATTGGCTGATAGAATAGAGATAACATATACAATTGAATTAAATGAATTTAATCACAAATCATCTATTCAATTAATTATTAAGACTCAAAATGAAAAAAAATAAAATAATTATTGCTAATATGAAGATGAATGGATCATTGAGTTTTAATGAGCTATATTTATCAAAAATTAAAAATAACTTTAATAACTTTAATAACTTAAATATTGGTTTATGTTTGCCTTATCCCTATTTATTCCAAGCAAAAAAAATTCTTACAGGCACTAAAATTAGATGGGGAAGTCAAAATGTTGCTAAATTTGAGAATGGCCCACATACCGGTGAGGTAAGTGCTGCAATGCTTGAAGAATTTGGAAGTAAATATGTGATTGTTGGACATTCTGAAAGAAGTACTGCTTATTGCGAATCGGATGAAAATATCGCAGACAAGTTCGAAAAAATTAAAAAATATAAAATGACCCCAGTTCTATGTGTTGGCGAAACTTTAATAGAGAGAGAGGCTGGCATTATGGAGCGGGTAGTTTCTTCTCAGATTAAGGCTATTGTAGAGACTTATGGTGAAGAAATTTTTGAAAATACAATTGTTGCATATGAGCCTATATGGGCTATTGGTTCTAATATGGCAGCTTCGCCTGAGCAAGCAAATAAGATGTGTATTTTTATTAAAGATCTAATCTGCAGCCGACATAACTGTAATTTTATAAATTTTAATATCATTTATGGTGGAAGCGTAAATTCTAAAAATGCGGTACAATTGTTTGCTTCTGAGGGGCTGGATGGAGTATTAATTGGAAGGGCATCAATTAATTTTGATGAATTCAGCCACATTTGCTCTGTAGCAGAGGGTATTTAATTATAAATCTTTTGATTGGTATTTTATATATATGGAAAATTTAATTCTTATCGTTCATATTATTGCAAGTCTTGCAGTAATTGGTCTTGTTTTGATTCAACATGGAAAAGGTGCTGATGCAGGTGCTGCTTTTGGAGGAGGAAACTCAGGAGGTGTATTTGGGGTGCAGGGCGCTTCTAATTTTCTAACTCGTGCCACATCGATATGCGTAACCATTTTCTTTTGTACAAGTATTTCTTTAGCTTTTATTGCGGGTAACAAGCATCAAGCTTCGCTATCATTAACATCTATATTAGAAAATTCTGAATTAGTAAACAAAGAAACTCAAGGCGCATCCGATAAAATCCCAGTTAGTCAAGATATTCCAAACTAGCATGACTAATAAATTTGCCGTCGTGGTGGAATTGGTAGACACGCTACCTTGAGGGGGTAGTAACGAAAGTTGTGAGAGTTCGAGTCTCTCCGACGGCACCAATTAAATAAATTAATTTTTTAAATGGATAAGATAATGACCACAAAAAAAAATCTTACTAATCCACAAGAGCTATTAAAAAATGCAGTTCAATTTATTGAAAATAATCAATTAGAGTTAGCCAAAAATATTCTTAAAGAAGGGGAAGCTAACTTCCCAAATGAATTTTCATTCATTAATTTGTTAGCTCAAATATCGCTAAGAAATAAAGAAATTCAAGCTGGCATTAATCTTCTAAAAAAATCACTCATAATTAATCCGAATCAATCATTAGTCATGGTTGATTTAGGAATCGCACTTTCTATAAATAATCAATTAGATGAGGCGATATTATTTTTTGAGAAGTCTATTGAATTAGACCCAACAAATTTACAAGCATTTATGAGGAAAGCCATAACCCTTAATCGATTAGATAGATTGAGCGACTCAATAGATTGTTATCAAAAAATAATTGAATTAAACCCTAACTTTGTCGATGCATATATTAATCAAGCAGAAATATTAAATTCAATTGGAAAGACGGAGTTATCTCTATCTTTATACCAAAAAGCTTTAGAGATTGACCCAAAGAATGCAAGACTATTTATTAAATATGGAAACCTCCTTAATAAATTAGATCGAGTTGATGAAGCTTTAAATGCCTATAAGAGATCGATTGAGATTAAATCAAGCAATATAGGTGCTTTGGTCAATATAGGTTATTTACTTAAAAAAATAAAAAAACATGATGAAGCAATTATATATTTAAAAAAATCAATTGAAATTGAAGCAGATCCTCAGGTGCTTCATAATATTGGAGCAGCATATTGTTCGCTTGGTAATTATTTAGAGGGTATTGTTTATTATGATAAAGCAATTAAATTAAAACCAGACCTGATTGAATCGTATCTTCTTAAAGCTCGGGCACTGGCAACACTGGGTAAAATTGATCAAGCAATATTATGTTTTGATAAAGTTGAAGAAAATAAAAGTTTTTTTAAAAATAGTTTTGGTGAGCGATTTAATGCAAAACAAAGTATTTGTGATTGGAGCAACTTTGATAATGATAAAAATAAACTTGAGTTACTATTAAAGGAAAATAAAAGTGTAGCTGCACCATTGGTGGTATGTAATTTATTTGAGGATCCAGCTATTCACAAAGTTGGTGCGGAGATTTATGCTAATGATTCCTGCCCACTTAATAACATTCTTGGCCAAATAAAAAAATACCCTAAAAATAAAAAAATTAAAATCGGTTATTTCTCTGGTGATTTTAGGGAACACCCAGTAGGTTTTCTGATAACTGAATTATTTGAAATGCATGATAAATCAAAATTTGAATTATTTGCTTTTTCTATTTCAAAAAAAATAGAAAGTAAAACTAGATCGCGGATTAAGAAATCTTTTGACGAGTTTATTGAAGTAGCACATTACTCAGATCAAGAAATAGCTTCAATATCAAGAGAGAAAAAAATTGATATTGCTATCGATTTGGGTGGATATACTAAAAATTGTAGACCAATAATTTTTTCTTACAGAGCTGCACCTATTCAAATTATTTATTTAGGGTACCCGGGAACGATGGGTGCTGATTATATTGATTATATTTTTTCAGATAAATTTATCATCCCAAAAGAATCCCGACAATATTACACAGAAAAAATTATTTATTTACCAAAATGCTACCAACCATGTGAATCAAAAATTACTCCAAGTCAAAAGTTATTTTCTAGAAAGTCAGAAGGCTTACCTGAATCAGCATTTATATTTTGCTGCTTTAATGGGAGCTGGAAAATCACACCTAAGATGTTTAAATTATGGATCGATCTACTTTTTTCTGTACAGGATAGTATTTTGTGGCTCCCGGCAATGCCATCTCAAGCAATTCAAAATTTAAAAAAAGAATGTATTGCTTTAGGTATGGATAAAAATCGATTAATTTTTTCATTTTATGAAGGGTTAAAAGAGGACCATCATTCAAAAATAAGATTAGCAGATATATTTTTGGATTCTTTTCCCTATGGAGCTCATAGTACTGCAAGTGATTTTCTTCGAGCTGGAGTACCAGTTGTTACACTAAGGGGGTCATCAATTGCTAATCAGGTCGCTTCTAGTATTTTAATCAATCTAAACCTTTCTGAATTAATAACTACAACAGAATACGATTATAAAAACTTAGCAATTAAACTAGCAACATATCCAAGTCATTTAAAAGAAATTAAAATGAAATTAATTGAAAATGTTAAAAATTCTTCTCTTTATAATATTAAAGAATATACCAGCAGTATTGAATCAGGTTATATTCATGTTTATGATAGACTTCATAACAATCTTCCTCCTGACCATATTGAAGTAATATAAATGATTAATAAGGTAATTTTTTTGAAAAGTATCTTTAGCTTTAAATGGATAAGATAATGACCACAAAAAAAAATCTTACTAATCCACAAGAGCTATTAAAAAATGCAGTTCAATTTATTGAAAATAATCAATTAGAGTTAGCCAAAAATATTCTTAAAGAAGGGGA
>Ga0302126_10002604_pt1 | contig 10225 bp, 5 predicted proteins | sample CB4_20m_MG_FD_203108 | JGI IMG/M metagenome (GOLD analysis project Ga0302126, IMG submission 203108) | Marine microbial communities from Western Arctic Ocean, Canada - CB4_20m | ecosystem: Environmental > Aquatic > Marine > Oceanic | place: Canada: Western Arctic Ocean | collected 2017-09-24 | reverse complement strand
AGGCGACGGCGGTGGACTCGGGTCCGTTTGCGCACTCGCGAACAAAAACAACGATCCCAAACTACTCGTCCTCGCGATCTCTCGCGGCCCGTCAGTATCACCAATCACTCCCAAGCGCGCGCGCGCTCGAGCGCCTCTCTCGTTCACTATAACAGCAGTACTCCTGAAACTACTCATCACCGCGGTTACGATCAATAGTAATAAACTCATAACTTTTACGATTTTATCGTTCTTCTCGCGTTTCGTCCATCTCCTTTCTTTTCCGGTCTTTTCTGTCCAATTTTTTGCTGCAGGGTTTGAAACCCTAAACCCTAAATCGCAATTCGAGATCATCCCCACGATCACTCCCGATCTCTCGCTGTAATTATTACGAACGTATTCCCTCGATCGACAAACGTATTCCTTTATTGAAGATCTAAAACGAAAGCGCAGAAGAGTACTGTTCTCTAGATCTCTCTTTGTCTTTAGCGCAGGAGTTCGACAATAACGCAGCTCTCTGCGAATTAAATAAACTCTCTCAAGAAATCTCTTTTGTGATCTCGCGGCCTCCAGAACGATCCAAAGGATTTAAACGACTCTCCAAAACTCTCGTCCTCTTTGAATGAATTCTACTTCTACGAAAACACTCTGATAAGGATCTTTTCAAGTCGTGCGAGATCTCGAAGCTCTCTCGAATCTCTGCAGGCGAGTGCGTACGTACGCGTCGTTGTTGTTGTTGTTGTTGTTGTTTAGTGATTAATTAATTAATTAAAGCGGAGAAGTTTCTTTGAGACGACTGACTTTGTTTTAAGCGTCTTTCGGTTTGGAGGGTTATTGGGGTCGCACGTTTTTTGTGCTGGAGGATTTTTTTGATTTAGGGTTTCAAGAAGTTTTTTGAAACCCTAAATTTACATTTTTAGAATATTGAATTTTCCAAAATTTTCCCCACGTTTTCAGTTTGTCGTCGTCGACATCAGAGGCACTTTCCTATCGTGGATTATTTTCAGTACGGATCAGTAGTAGTAGTGAAGACTGCGCACTTTCCTTCTTCTTCGTTCTTCTCGCTTTGCCAATGTTCGCTGCTGTGCATGTGCGAGCCTCTGCTCACTGCGGAACGACGAATCATCGTCAAAGAAACGGAGATCATCAGAGCAAAAGCGTTTTAAACGAGAGGAAAAAGAGTTTGAGGAAGAAGAACGGTAAAACGGATCGGATAATCGCTCGAGCGAGTGCGACTGCTCGCGTGACTCATTTGAAGCAATGTGTTCTGTTACTTGGAACGTGCGTGATGATGTGTACGACGACTGTAGCGAGAGAGGCGCGAGCGATGGAGACCGCGAATGAAGAAACGAGCGCATTTGCTGCGAAAGATTTCTCAATAACGCGCAGTAGCTCTTCTGTGTTCGATGGGAAGTACAAAGATCCGAACCACCCGGGTTGTTTGAGGGCAATCGAGCGCGTGAAGGCAACGGATTTGGCGCGCGTGTTCGGAGAAGATGGGAACCCTGGGTGTAATGCTGGACAAGTGACGAAGAAATGGTCGTTAGAGGGGAAGATCATGGACGACGACGAGGAGATTTTGATCGATTTCTCGAAGAAGGGTGGACCGAAGGACTTAGTAGGGAAATGGAACGGTTCGGGCATTTTGTTTCCAGACGGTAACTTATGGTCAAAGTTGTAAATTATAACATATACGTCATCTATGTTCTACGTACGTATACGTTGTTGCACGAAAACAATCGTCGAGAGCTTTGGGATCGTTAACGACGGCAAACCGTCATTATTATTGTTATTATTATTATTATTATTGATTATTTTCGCTCGCTTTAACACTTCATCATCGGCGCATATGGTCCCAAGGAACGGATGTAATTCAATACTCGTCGTTTTACCGACGTGGCGTTGGAAAGATTTCTCGGAATAGTTTTCGATATCCGTAGAAGTCGCGTTGACGCAAACGATTACGCGCTCAAATTTATCGCACATCATCGTTCCATCGATGCAATAGACGATTAAGCCAGGTATTTGCTTTTCGCCGCGATTGAAGAACGAAACTCTGCTCTGCACGTCCGCGAAAGTTTCCAAAGCGAATAATTTTGAGCTCGCGCGAATTGCCAATAACTCGCAGAAATAATCAGTTTGCGCTAATATGTCAGCTCTTGAAGGTTTATTGTCTTTGACGTTTTTCAAGAAGGGGCGAATTAAATCATACCTCCCTTCGTTTTTGGATCTTGGAGGCATCCCAATCCCGAAATTATGACTCTCTCCAGAGAAATCTAAACGATTGAACCAATCTCCACTATTGTAACTATCTCTATCCAAACTCTTCGAACGCAACAATTCATCGCCGGCGTGAAAAAATGGAACGCCTTGCGATAAGGCCACAATTGACGTGCAAATTCGATTCATTCGGATTCTATCGTTTAAAGTTGTTTTCTTATTACTCGCACGCAATGTGATACAATCGAATAACGTTTCGTTGTCATGCGCGGAGACGTAATTGACCGTTTCTCTCGGTTCGCCAGCATAGGCGACGTTTGAATTTTCATACGAGGCATTTTTCAATTCTGTTTCGTTTCCAAACCTGTTCGTAAACACGTAGTTTCGTAAATTACCAGCGAAAGCGGCGATTATCTTTTCGCCATCTTCTAAAGTACGATAACGACGAGAAGTTTCATCATTTCCTTGCGCATCATTCGCTCGGTCTAACAAACCTGTACAGAACCCTTGCTCTCGCGGATCGCCAAATGGAGTTCCACCAATCGCTCCTTCTCTAACGCGATCGTTGAACGAACCGATTCCAGTATTCGCTAAATTCAATTGCGACGCGTTCTTTCCAACGCGTCCGTGAGCTACTTCAGCGTAGTCCCAACCTTCGCCGTATAAATATAACTTTGTTCCATCAACGCCGTCACGCTCGAGAGTTAGTGATTCCAATTTTGCTTTTGCTTTGAGCATCGTTTTTAACATTAAATGTCCCATCAAATCGAATCGAAAGCCGTCTACTTTATAATCTTTCGCCCAATGAATCAAATCATCGACAATTAATCTATCCATCATAAAATGCTCGCTCGCAGTATTGTTACAGCACGTCGATGCTTCGTAATCGCCTATAAAGTTCCTTCTATGGTAATAGCCAGGAACTATTTTATCTAAAACAGAATTAACGTCCGTTGGTCCGCTACTCTGAGTATGATTATAAACGACGTCAACGATGATTCTCAAATGAATCTTCTCGCTTAAAAATTTGACCATTTCGCGATACTCTAAAATCCGTGTAGCTCCATCCGGATTCGTTGAATACGATCCTTCAGGAACGCCGTAATGCACGGGATCGTACCCCCAATTTTGCGCATCTTCGCTTGCAATCTTTGATGTCAACGTTTGTTGAAACTCAGAGTCGCTGTCTAAATGCTTCATGCCAGTAATATCGGCTTGCGAGAGCGATTTTTGATTTTCAAGTCGCTCCGGTACGCTCCCAAAGTCGTACGTAGGTAACAAATGAACGTGCGATAATCCATAGTGAGATAACTTTTTCAAATGTTTTACTCCGCGACCTTCTTCGTAAGAGAGCGCGGCGTATTTTCCACGAATGTGTTCTGGAACAGAGTCATCCAATGCCGAAAAGTCTCGGACGTGTAATTCGTAAATGCTACCTTCACAAATATGATTCAAAGAAGGTTTCATAAGCGTTTCCCAACCTTTTGGCTTTGCCGATAAATCGTTTTCAACATCAAAAATGTGCGCGCGACGACCATCAGCGGCTAAAGATCTAGCGTACGGATCAGACGCAACTGACGTCATGATTTGATTTTCCTTTGGATGAAACACAGTAACTCGAAAATTGTAAAAGCTATCGTACAATTCTGTGCGTCTACCATGCAATGACCAAGTACCGTTCGAACTATCAAACATCATTTCAACCTCTTCTTTTGGCATTATTGAAGGATCTGGCGAATCGAAGAGCAAGAAATCAACTCTCATCGCGCTCGGCGCCCACAAAGTCACTAGAACGATTTGATCGTCAATAAATGAACATCCAAGTGGACCATCGTATGCGTAAAAAGCATCTAAAGCGCCATGAATCTGTACACCGCAAGAATCCATCGGCTCGCTATTATTATTCGATCTATCTTTCGTTCCAATTGCGAGTTGTGTTTTTAAAAGCGCTTTCATTTTCTTATCGGTTACATCTTTGCCTATTTCGTAAAACGCGAACAAGTTTTCGTTGAACACGGCTGGAAACTTCTCTTTTATTTCACTATCAATGCTTTCCACGCTCGCAACTTTTGTTAAAATCGCAACGCGTGGATTTTCTTCCTCTTCTCTATCTTCGCTCTCGACGCCTTTTGCAGTCGCTCGTAAACTCGCGCTCTTGCTCGAAAACAATTCTACGCATACATCTTTCTCCCCAAACTCGCTTTCTTTAATACCAGCAAAATCTCTCGGCACCGCGACTAACCGTTTATCTAACAATATCGCTCTCTGACAACCTACGTCTCCTTTCGGTAACTTTTCTAAATCCGGCGGTTCGTCTTGCCAAACATCTTTATACCCAGATACCAAAAATATCTCTACATCCTCCGCGCCCGCTGGAACCTTCAGGTTCTCCTGTCGCACATCTTGCTCTTCTTCTTTATGTAAAAGTATGCTCAAGACTTTCTCGCTCGAGCCTTTCAGTTTTATCTTATACGTTTGAAAGTTTTCGTAGGCATTTATTTCTTCTCCCTTTATCGGTTTCGCCCACGTAGTCTGGGATTCTTCCTCTTTTATGTCTTCGCCCCAACAGTGCACGCCGTAATCTTTATCACCATCTTTCCTGTGATAGTGCACGATCAGAAACCGATAAAAATCATCATCGCTAGAAACATCATCTTTAGAAACATCATCGTTAGAAACATGAAATGATGAAAATCTTAATCTGATTTGTTTCTTGTTTATTCGTGCGTGGCTTAAACTTTTTAACAGAGAATGAGGGATATAGGTTGAGCATGATGAGAGTAATTTTGATGACATTTTAATTTCGTTGACGATGCATTAAATGTTTTGTTTCCAGACAGGGACGAGCTGCTAAATGTGACGAGAAGTTTGCTTTATAGAGTAGAGAGATATTTTCATACTCATATGTCCAATGTCCTTATTATTTACTCTTTTTTATTTAAAACAACAAACTAAAAACCATTCTATTATTATTAACCGCAATCTTTATCATGATGATGAGAGAGAGAATTTAGTAGACGTAGTTCTTTTGGAAGGTGGAGTCGTTGTTGGCCAAAGACTCGTTGGCGTTGAATTTGCCGAGTTGCGCGAGGCCGTTTTCTTCGGCGCGTCTGGATAAGATTGCTTGCGCCTTGCCAACCATCTTATCGTCACCAGCCCAGGTCTTGATGACCGTGTTTTGTAAAGCTCTCGCGTACGAGAACGATACGTGCCACGGATTCGGCTGTTGATTCATCGCGTTCAAGTACAAAGTGGAGTCCAATTCGGATAAACCGCCGGACAAGAACATGATACCGGCGGTAGCGGGCGGCACGCGAGAGTTCAACATTTTCAAGGTTGCCGCGGCAACTTCTTCCGGAGTGTTTCTCTTCGGGCAGTCAGCACCTGGGCCGACCATGGACGGCTTGAGCAACATGCGGTCGAACATGACGTTGTTATCAGCGAGGTACTTGAACGTTTCCGCCCAGACGGCTGAGGCGACTTCAAAGGTCTCTTCCAAAGTATGCTCGCCGTCGAGGAGGATCTCCGGCTCGACGATCGGGACCAAACCAGCGTTTTGGCAGATCGCGGCATATCTGGCCAAGCCATAGGCGCAGTCAGTGACGGCCATTGGCGTTGGGCCAGACGGGATGGAGACGACGGATCTCCACTTGCAAAAGCGCGCACCTTGCTTGTAATATTCGGCGGCTCTGTCCGCGAGGCCGTCCAAACCTTGGCACCAAGATTCACCGTTGCTGTTCGCGAGCGGCTTTAATCCCTTGTCGACCTTGATACCTGGGTAGATACCTTGCGCGTTCAAAGTGTCAACGAAAGACTTGCCAGCCTTGGTGGATTGGTAAAGCGTTTCTTCGAAAAGAATCGCGCCGCCGATGTGCTTACCGAGACCTGGCGTCGTGATGAGAAGTTCTCTGTAACGACGACGGTTTTCTTCGGTGTTTTCCACTCCGACACCTTCGAGGCGCGAGCCGCAAGTGGCGTTGGATTCATCCATGGCCAAGATACCTTTACCTGGCATGGTCATTTTTTGCTATATATGTGGTGGATAAGAAAGTTTGCTGAGTCAGTTAAATGTTCACCAGATATAATAATAAAAACAGAAGAAAGAATAATCAAGACGATAATTCATGATCAGCTCATGCATATATGTATATGTATATATGTATATCTTTGTATCGATTAGAACATTATATATAAATATGTGTGAATTTTGTCTCTCTCGCGCTCACTCGCTCTCGATAGAATTCCAACCACACATTTAATGGCCCTCTGATGCCTTTGAAACAGTGTGCTCCGATAAGACATTATCCAATGAACTTCGCGAAACAAGCGTGGACGAATACTCGAATACGAAATCTATCGATATCGCTCAAAAACAAAGAATAAATGATAATCGTAGAGATAAATCCTCCAATGCCTCGATTCTCTTCCAACTCATCATAAATCACGATCGCGCGATACTCTCCCAAGCTCGTTTTCACGACGCAAAATCGAACACGACCCGGTTGATTTGATGGATTATAAATTATAAAAAAAAATGCGCGCGGAAATTAGTACGTTCTTTTTTTGAACACACGTACCGCAGTTTGCAAAAGTTCGTCGTCGTACTGTCCAGCACGAGTGACGACATTTTTGCGCTGAGTTTTTGTGTTTTGCGCGACTTGGACCTTCGCGCCTAAGATCGTCGATTGAGTAAGAGCGGACATCTTGATAACTCTGTTGTTGAGATTCTATAAAAAGTGAGGAGCTATGCAAAAAGGATGCAAAAAGCTCTTCATGAGGCAAATGTGGCAAAAACCAAAAAGTGGTGGGTTTTTCAGATTTCAGCAGCAAAGTGCCTATCTCGCGATGAGCATCAGACTCTTGTTTTTGTTGATCTGATCAACGCGTGGCCCACGACTCGCGCGCGAAAATAAACGCGTCATAGAGAGAAACTTAAAAACAGAAAAAAAGTCCCAACCACGGCGCACTCTTTACCCATACCCTCATCCTCGCATTGATTTAAACCGGTCGCGCGTTCAAAAAACAAAACGCACTCTGCCATGTCAAGAAAAACTAATATAGTGATTTTAAAAAAAAAGTCCACGCTGTCCATTTCTGTGCTTTTTGCCTATTTTTCCCCCTGCCGTGCATAAATGAGACGTGTCAATAGCACAGCTAGAGAAAAACAAACGCCTGGTGAAAATTGCTGCTAAAAAAAAGAAGATATCCAAAATCTAAAACGTCACTCAATCACGCGCACCTGCGAGCGCTACAGAAAGCGATTTCGATTCGATCAATAAAAGAAACGAAAAATGATCATGCGTGGGAGTAACCGAAAGATTTTGCGTAAAGCTGCGAGCGAATTATGCAGTACTGAGCAGCTAAAGCTTGGCCAAGCGCAGAGATTGTTCCAATCCACGAAAACGACTGCGTCGTCTGCGACGAAACTTCCGCAGCAAGCGAAGAAGAAGGAGTTCGTGAAGAGATCGAGTGATCAACAAAGAGGGATCGCTGGAACGAGCAAGGATGGGAAAAGAGCGGTATCGATCGTGAAAAAGAACGAACAACAACAAGAAATGAGTGCTATTAATAGGCGTGGAAAGGCGCAATTGATTAATAATGTAAAGACGTCATCACAGGCACCGATAGATTTCTCGATAGGCGGCACGGTTTACCCGGTTCCGGAAGATATCAAAGGATCGAAAGTCGTTTATCAAAACGCGGATGGTATGCGCGTGGATGATGGGAGGTACCAGAATTTCAAGAACGATCTAAGGACTGAGTTGAAGATACCAGAGGAGAGAATAATAACTGACGCGGTGAAGACGTACGCGTACGGCACCGACGCGAGTTTTTATAGATTGTTACCGCAAATGGTTGTGAAGATTCATAGCGAAGATGAAGTGAAGAGGATTTTGCCGTATGCGAGGAAGCATCAGACACCTGTGACGTTTCGTGCTGCTGGGACTTCGTTGTCCGGGCAAGCGGTATCGGATTCGATTTTGTTGAAGTTATCGCACGTTGGGAAGAATTTTAGAGATTATACCGTGCACGAAGATGGGAGAAAGATTACGCTCGAACCTGGTTTGATCTTAGGCGAAGTGAATAGGATTTTACAAGCGCATAAGAAGAAAAATGGACATGCTGTGCAATATAAAATGGGCCCAGATCCGTCTTCAATCGATTCGTGCATGGTTGGGGGAGTCGTCGCGAACAACTCCTCCGGCATGTGCTGCGGCGTGAAACAAAATACGTATCATACTTTGGAAGATATGAGAATCGTTTTCGTCGATGGAACCGTTTTAGACACGGCGGATAAAGACTCCAGAGAGAGTTTTTTGTTGACGCATCAAGATTTGTGCGCAAAAGTGAGCAACATGGCGAAAAAAGTCCAAAGCGATTCTGATTTAACGGCTTTGATCAAGAAAAAATTTGCCATTAAATGTACGACTGGGTATTCTATCAATGCTTTAGTAGATAACGATGCGAACGATCCGATTGAAATCATCAAACGATTGATGATTGGTTCTGAAGGTACGCTCGGCTTTGTTTCTAGGGCGACGTATAACACCGTCGTCGATCATCCGCACAAAGCGTCGTGCTTCATCATGTTCAAAGACGTCGATGATGCGTGCAAGGCTGCTGCCGTTTTACGTAGAGAAACAACCGTCGATGCCGTCGAAATCTTCGATAAAGCCTCGTTGCGTCAATGCGAAAAGCATGCGAAAATCATGTCCTTAGTGCCGACAATTCCCGAAGCCACTAAATACGGCGCCGCGCTTTTGATCGAATGCCGAGGCCCAACAGATAAGGCTTTGGATGAAAACATTAAACTCGTGACTAATTCTTTGGACGGTGCTAATTTGAATTACTTGCATCCGAGAGAAGAAACCTACCCGTTTTCAAAAGATCCAGCCGTCTACGGAACGTATTGGGACGTTCGTAAAGGTTTGATTCCAATGGTTGGCGGCGGTCGCGAAGCCGGTACTTCTGTCTTGATTGAAGATGTCGCGTGTGAAGTTGATAAGCTTGCGCCAATGACGAAAGATTTGATGGCTATGTTTGAAAAGCACGGCTACGACGACGCCTCGTGCATGGGCCACGCGCTCGAAGGTAACCTTCACTTGGTCTTCTCTCAAGGTTTCCGTACCGAGAAGGAAGTTGAAACGTACGCTGCGATGATGCAAGAAATGTGCGAAATCGTTGCGATTAAATATAAAGGTTCGTTAAAAGCCGAGCACGGTACTGGTCGTAACGTCGCGCCATTCGTTGAAATGGAATGGGGAACGAAAGCGTACGATATTATGTGGGAGCTCAAGGAAATGTTCGATCCAGACTACGTGTTGAACCCGGGTGTGATTTTGAACAGAGATCCGGACGTGCACCAAAAGTTCCTCAAGCCGAAACCAGTTGCCGATCCGATCGTTGATATGTGCATGGAGTGTGGCTTTTGCGAATCCAACTGCCCGTCCAGAGACGTGTCGTTGACTCCGAGACAAAGAATTACCGTATACAGAGAAATCAGTCGTTTGCAAGCAATGGAGAACAGGAATACGGCAGACCAGTCGAGATTAGACGAATTTTTGGATACTTTTAGTTACGCCGGTGACGCTACATGTGCCGCCGATGGCATGTGCGAAGTGAAATGCCCAGTCGGTATCAACACCGGTACGCTCGTGAAATCAATTCGCGCGAGAGAGTTGGATCAGGCGAAGAACGCTTCGTCAGCCGCGGCAACGCTCGCAAGAAACTTTTCGAGCTTTACTAGTGTCGTGCCACCATTTCTCAACCTCGTCTCTGGATTCCACTCTGTTTTAGGCAGCGGTGTACTGAAAACAGTTTCCGGTGGTTTGAACAAAATCTCTGGAAACATGATTCCAGAATGGAACCCGCACATGCCGAGAGGGGCGCCGAAATTGCCTGAGCCGAATAAAGCTGTCGCAAAGCATGCTGGCGTTGAAAGAAAAGTAGTTTATCTTCCATCTTGTGTCACGAGAATGATGGGTCCATCCAAGGACGATGCTGATTTACCCGGTGTTGCAGATGC
>Ga0302126_10002602_pt1 | contig 10227 bp, 8 predicted proteins | sample CB4_20m_MG_FD_203108 | JGI IMG/M metagenome (GOLD analysis project Ga0302126, IMG submission 203108) | Marine microbial communities from Western Arctic Ocean, Canada - CB4_20m | ecosystem: Environmental > Aquatic > Marine > Oceanic | place: Canada: Western Arctic Ocean | collected 2017-09-24 | reverse complement strand
CTTCTAGCTTTGGCTAGAAGTTGTTTGTAATTAATTCTTCTTAATCTCTCTCTCTCTCTTTACTTTTTTCTTTACTTGCCGATGTTGCTGCTTTTCCGCGCGATCATACTGTTCAGGGCGCGTGGGTCTGCAGTGAGTGTTGTTGTTTGTTGAGAGCTTTTGTGATGATGCTGTTAAAAAAAAAGCGAGACGATTTCGCACCGCCGCGGTACAAAAAAAGTCCGCAAAAAACAACTCCAACCAGGACACAACACGGTCGGGGAGTCGGAAAGCGAACGAACTAACGTCGACGGCATCATCAATCACCAAAGAAAGGTCCGCCACAGAAAAACAGGTGGTGATATTGTGCTCACCTTCCAATAGGAGATCCGCTTGAACATTAAGTTGTAAAATACTATAAGAGGTCAAACATGTGAAAAGAACAAAATAGTATCTTAAAATCTTATTCGTCACTATTAAATCTAGAGTATTTGTGGTGGTGCCGTGTAATAATTATATAACATGAAGGCAATCGTGATAAAAAATTCGCTTTATGTCTTCATAGCGCTCACGATACTTTCAGCGAGTATATCCTCTTTCGTTTTCTGTTCAGATTTTGATCAAAACAGCGTCGCACGAGAAGACATCGATAACTCCGAGGAATTGTTTAAAAAATACGAGGAAAGTGCGAAAGAAGAAGCGCTCGTTACTCTTTATGATTTGAAAAGTGGAGCGAAATTAGAGAGCGCGTTTGCAATTGCGAGTTACGACCCTCGCAATTCGTCGAGGATGCACGTGGGATACTTTTTGCCAGATAAAGATCAGCAAAACGAAGCAGGTATTCACCTAATTAATTTATTCACATTTTTCTTGGTGATGTATTTTTTTTAGGTACGGACGACTTTCTCGAACTATGTGGTTTTTCAAAGCCCGAGAACTGCAAGAACGAAGATCCATATCCCTTGGACGAAAGTATTGCAAAAGATGAAGATACATTCGATTGTGGTATTGACGACGAATCGAGACCAAATACTGGTTTCGTTTGCGAGCGCGTCGACGTAAAAACTGAGTCCGATGGCGACTTAGCTTTCGAAGGCGACATCGCTGTGCCCGAAATTCCTGAAGAAGAAGAAGTTGAATCGTCCAACAGAAAACTTCTAAATAGAATCAACAGATCTGTCGGCTTGCGATCGAGAAGCTTAAGAAGCAATTCTGCGCGCGGTCGTATCGGAAAATAATTTGGTTGATTGCTTTTGCTAATCACCTCCACTCTCTTCACCTTTGTTATTAAAATCTAATACTACGACGACGACAATTACAATAATGACTCTTCTTTTAAACTTTCAAGCAATCGAATTTCATCGGCACTACCTATCGTCATCAGCTCTGAAGCCTCGACGCGACGTAGTAATGTTTTCAACATCTTTCCAGTTTCTTTGCTACTTGTCGTGAAGAGCTCTGAAATCACAAAAGCGATGCGTAAATTTGTGCTACCACCGTTCAGAGTCTTAACAATATCATCATCAAACGCAACTTCGGCGGCTTTCGAAACCATTTCTTTTGCCCAAGTACAACACTCGTCAACAAACGCCTGTTCAGACGCATACAATTCCATGTTTTTCTTGTTCAACGTTGATCTCGCCTCTGCAAATGCAGAGCATACAAAAGCCAAGGACAAATACATGTATGATTTCAAATGTACCATTGTAGTAGTGCTAGGAAAGTTAGCAATTGCACTCGCGGCGCCTGAAATTGCGTAGAATGGACCAAATTCGGGATGACCAGCTGGGTTTTTTATCAAAACGCTCGATAATTTCAAAATAAAAGCGTGCATTGTTTCAGCAGCTTCAAATTGGTCTTGTTCCAAATCTAACGGCTTATTATTAGAGATATATGAATCATTCGCATCTGCAATTGCCGAGCGTATCAAACCATCAACTTGAGCGTGTAACCCGCAGAATGTGGCATACTTTGCCGTTTTAACGAATAAATCTAAACGCGCGGATACGTTTTCGACACTCGGAATGGTAATTTGACAAAAAGCCGTGCACGATGTTGCGTGAGCTTTCATTTTCTTATCGTTTACCGATGAGTTCATGTTCAGCCCCACATGTTGAACTATTGTAATTGCACGATCGACGATTTTAATAAGCGCTCCATCTGCGTTGATGAAAGCAGAACGACATGATGTCAGAAATCGTAACTCTGCGTCAATATTTTCTTCGTCAAAAACAACTTTTGAAACAAATTGCGTCACTAAATTGAAAATTATATCCCGATCTGAAACAGCCGTCGAGAGCGGATCCAGACTATCGTGTAACGCTTTTGCTCCATTGAACACGTGATTGATCACTTTATTATTTTTCAAACCATGCCTAGACTTATTAACTCGTTCGAGCATGGTCTTTGAAAATGAAACTTTGCAGTCGCCGCCGAGTTGATCAATCAAATACGAAAATGAACTCAAGCTTAGAGCTAACGAGATGTCTTCGAAACGAAAAAGAATTTTTGTACAAATACTCTCAATATTACGCGCAAGATCGCCTTGTATTTTTCGTCGCGAAGCCAATCCCATATCACCGTTGAATAATTTCGCTCGCGATTTCTTAACTCGCCTTGCTAAGTCTTTCAGTAAAATTTCGAGTTGGTCTCGAGTAAAGTTCTCGGCCACGAAATCGACGAAAGCGTCTGTTACTCCGGCATAACTTTCGAGATAATCTTCCGTCCATTTCCCTAAGACCAACCAAACTTCCTTCAATATTTCCAATCTCTCCTGTTCTCGCGGTGGCTGTTTTGAAAAAGCTTTGCCGAGAACGATGAAGCATTTCGAGCAAGAGCTGATGTCCGAGTCTTGTCCATTTTCAATCGACGAGTTCTTCACGAGCTGAACTAAACGCATCGCGTTCTCCGCACACGCACTATCAGATAACGTACTGAACAACGCAGCAAGGAACGAAAGCGGAGGGTTACCATTGAATTCAATCGAACACATATGAATTGATTGCTCAAGCGTCGATGATTCGTTAAGCTTTGTATTTCGCGATAAAATCCAATATAAAGCTGGGTTCATTAAATTCAGAAGGTTTTCTTTCTTCATTCCCGAGCGCTTTACTGATGAACTACATTTAATCGAAATCGTCTCATCGTGATCACTAATTGCCACATACCGAGACATAAAATCGCCAAAAAGCGTTTTCAAGGCTTCCTTTTGAAACTTTTGTGGCAAAACGGTGACAATTTTCTTAGCTGCGTAGCATCTCAAATACGATGAAATCAAAGGATCTCCGACACCTTTTATTTGAGCAATTAATCTATTCACACGCTCTACGGGTGGATCCGGTATTAAAAAGCGCACGCAATCTAATAACGCAAACTCAAGGTATAGTCGTGGAACCAATTCTCTAATAGAAGCGACTTTGAAGAACCAATTCCTACATGTTGCCTTTGCAGATTCGCGAATGTCATGCGAATTGAAATTATCAGGAAGTTTTTTCTTGTTGTTTCCGTTTGTATTTTCATCATTTTGTTCTTCGTCTTCGTCTTCGTAAATATCATCGTTTTTGTTTTCTGCTTTTGATTTTATTCGTTTATAAACCAGCTTCCCCACGGTATCTGCGATATCTGTTACGAGAAAGAACAGAATCGGGTAAAACTCTGGCGCCTTACCGCCCGCGTTATATCCTAGTAACTTGACCACTTTTATTGACAATTTTAACGCTGCCACTCTATCTGCCTCCAACCAAGCCCGCGCAATGTTTTCGTTCAATTTTTGCAAACGTTCAACACATTCTCTCTGCGTGGTTCGAGCTATCTCTTTCTTCGATGATGATGGCGATTTCGATGAGGAGTTCTCGAGCTCCTTCAAACGTTCGTCGCCGAATCGATCTTCGTTTCTAAACAAATTATCTACATCGATGTTAATTTTACTTCTTTTTATGCTAGTACTTTTTTCATCCGTGTTTCGATTAATATTTGTGTAATCTCGGAAGAACTGCCCACCATTGGTTATACCGCCACTATTACTATCGTTTTCGAGCCAAGATGAAATGTTGATTTCTAAAACGACATCATCGTCGTCATCTCCGCTCTTTCGATGCCTGTTAGTAGTTGTTGTACTAGTACTAGTTGCGTCAGACGACGAGTTTGAAAACCGCTCCATGAATATGCTTTGTTTGTGTATATCCCAATCAAATTTAGCGTCACGAGCGATTTCTATAGAGGCTTGCGCGAGAGAGCGCACGCGTTCGTTTTCGCGTCTCTCGTGAAGTTCTGATATCGATGTTTGTTTTTGTTCTTCTCGTTGTCGTCCTTGTTCTTCTCCTGCTACTACTGCTCCAGCCGTTACAGATTGTTGAAGTTCTGTTATAATAGATGATCGATCATAATCACAGTCGTTCGATTTAGACCGATTAGTATCGTCGTCGTCGTCGTCGTCGTCGTCGTCGTCTATCTTTTTTAACCCCTCTTTCCTCGCCTTCAAATCATCCTCGTCCATAAAAGTCGGTTTACAACAGTCCAACAACGGCTTCATCGGCTTCACCAGCTCTTTCGTCTCCCTTTGCTCGGCCTCTTTTGTGAGAATAGTTTCATCACAATCGTCTCGATTATTGTCTTCGTTCGTTCTCCTTTTCTGTTCATATCGGCAACAATGACGGAATTCCATCGCTGTTTCGCTCTCTCTCTTTTCTTATGTTTGCATTTTAGTATATTTATTTACTTATTTATAACGCGCGCGTCGAAAATGTCTCAACAACAAACTTCTTCATCTCTTCTACTAAAATAAACAGTCTAATAAATTGACGACGATGACACATAAATTCAGATAGTAATAAGTAGTAATAATAATAATAATAATAATAATAATAATAAAAAGTAATAAGAAATAATAATTACTTATCAATAGTAATACTAATATACTAACACCGTGTATATTATATATATATATATATACATCCTCATAAATAACACGAATACGAATACGAATACGAATACGAATAAACAAAAATGAGTTCTAATACGACGACGACGACGACGAATGAAAGAGGAAGAACAGTGAACGCACTGATGGTCGGTGCAGGGGAGTATACGACTGGTTCAGTGTTCACTGCTAATGGAGCGGCACCGGATAAACCGGCAGGTGTATGCGCGATAACATTCACTGATTTACGCAGAAGAGGGAAGATAAACGAGATCTATTTAGCCGACGCAGTTGGGACTCGAATGCCACAGGTGAGAGATACGATGCGCACTAAAATTGCAGAAAAGTATAAGGACATGGAGTACGTGCAGAAGATCGAGACGTTTCCAAACGATGACGTTGAATTCGATGCAGAGGCGTATAAGTTGGCAATCGCGAAGATGACCGCGGGCGATGTCGTTACGATTTTTACGCCAGATGATACGCACTTTGAAATTGCGAAAGCGTGCATGGAGGCAAAGTTACACGTTCTCGTCGCGAAACCAGCAGTGAAGACGTTAGAGAAACATCTCGAACTCATCGAAGTTGCTAAAGAAAACAACGTTCTTTGTTGCGTTGAGTATCATAAACGGTTCGATCCTATATATACGGACGCAAGAGATAGGGGCGATTCACTTGGACCGTTTTCTTTCTTCAACGCAACGATGACACAACCGAAAGCGCAATTGGATACTTTTAAAAACTGGGCCGGTAAATCGAGCGATATATCCTACTATTTGAACTCGCATCATATCGATATTTGCGCTTGGATTGCGGGGAAGAAATCGCGACCGACTAAAGTAACTGCGTTTGCCGCGACTGGAGCGGCGAATAAGTATTTAAACGTTTCCGATCGGAAAATTGAAGATACGATTACGTTGACCACGGAGTGGGAAAACAAAGACGATGGTTCAAAAGCGATTGGTATTTATACAGCCTCGTGGATTGCCCCAAAAAGTGATTCGCATACGCAGCAAAATTTCCATTATTGCGGGCAAAATGGAGAAATAAGAGTAAATCAAGCAAGAAGAGGATATGAAATGGCCATGGACGACGAACAGCGTCCTTTTGCGAATCTAAATCCTCTCTACATGAAATATACGCCTGGAAAAGATGGTTACTTTTCTGGTCAAAATGGTTACGGTTATAAATCTATCGAACGCTTCGTTGAAGTTGCACAACAATTAAACGATGGTTTAATCACAAAAGCGGACGTGGAGAAGATGGGCGATTTGGCGACGATTGAATCGTCCGCGCGCGTTACGGCGGTCTTAGAAGCTGGTAGGATTTCTTTAGATAACGATAATCGCGGCGTACGGTTAGTCTACGATGATTCCGCCCCTTTTGAAAGCGAACCGTTGTCTTTAATCGTGCTATAATATTCATCGTATCTTACATGCTGCACATTCGTACGTTTCTTCACAAAAGACGAATAAAGTCTCGCGAGGAGGAAAAGGACGGGGTTTGCAAAGAGTACGCAAAACTGATTCGAATAAGTAGAGAAACAACTTTGAGAGCATTTTAACATAATATTAGCTTTTTTAGTTGTTAGTGGTGTGATAAAAAACGTACACATGGTTATAAGTTTAGAGGAGCACTTATCATTCAGTCTTAGGCAAGCTTTTTTTCTCTCCCTATACATCATATTTCCTCCTCGCGGAAGATTAAACAGATTTATGATAATAATCAAAAGCTAATCTATTGAAATAGCAAGAGGACTATGTCATTTTCTTCTCTAAATATCTTTTTTTAAATGACGATGGTTCGTCAAAGCGCGAGTAAGAATCATTTAATATTCGAAGGTGGTGCTACGTTGGCCGCCACTAATACTATGAACTCATCGTCATCAAATAACGACATGAATAAGTATATTCTCAAACCGACTCCACCTGGACATGGTCGGGTAACTAAATTAGCGATAACGCTGTCAATATTAACAATAATAAGCCTTATAATCAGAGAATCATGGAATTTCCAGGAGAAAATGAAAAGTATGGTGATTAGAGGTGGTGCTGATTTAGAGCGCACGAGTTTATCACACTTTTCAACGACGACGACGACGGAAACTGCGACGATGCGAACGGCAATGAATAACTTGATAACAACAGACGATGAAAGAGATGTAGATATTTCGGAAACTTTTCTTAAAGAAATCGCGATGAGCGTAAAAGACGAGTGTGAAGACGACACCAGCACAGACGAGCGGGAGGAGTTAAAGAAGGGCACAGAATTTAGTAGTAGGAGTAGTAGTGATAGTGCTAGTAATACGCACACTTTCGTATTTCAAGAAAAAGAACCGAAAGCGGTTGCAAAGATTAAAGTTTTAGTTACGGGAGGTGCAGGATTTATAGGTTCTCGTTTAGTTAAAGAGTTGCTGCGCGTAGGATACGACGTAGTAGTGTTGGATAATTTGTCCACCGGGAATATAAAATTTCTTAGTAAGAAGGCGACGTTTGTTCGAGGCGACTGTCGACAGTTTGAAACGGTTTTGAAAACAATAGAAGAGCACGACCCGCTGATAGTTTTTCATCTCGCTGCGCAATCTAAGGTCTTACCATCGTTGAAAAAAGGTGTAGATTACGTTCAATTTTCGCTCGAACAGAACGTGCTCGCAACAGAGAACGTTTTGAAGGCAATCGTTCAAACTAGAGAGAACAGAAAAAAGAACGCAACTCAGCCGAAACAGAAAAATTTACAAAGAGGCGTTATGAAATTCATTTACACCGGATCATCGACATTCTATGGCAATGATTTGAAGAGTCTTCCGTTTCGTGAAACTTCCCAAATGAACATATTGCAGCACACAACAAAATCAACCTCTCCTTACGCGATAACGAAAGCAATGGGCGAGACGGTTGTGAAGTTATACTCTGAAACTTACAACGTTCCAACGATTGTTTTACGTTTATTTATGGTTTTTGGCCCGAACGAACCGAGCGAAGGTTTGGATGGCGTGGTAACGGGAAAGTTCTTGCGACAATTTAAAGAAAATACAAATTTACGCATCGAAGGAAGCGGGAATCATTTTCGAGACTTTATTCACGTGGACGACGTTGCTCGAGCTTTTGTATTAGCTGCGCAGTCTTCGCCCGCGTTGAATGGGCATGTCTTCAACATTGGAAGCGGAAAAGCGAAGACCATCAACCAAATTGCAACGCTTATACAACCGGATGAACGAAAACTGGAACACGTCGAAAAACGAGAACACGATTTGATAGGAACGTTAGCGTCAACATGCAAAGCACGCAAGGAATTGGGTTTCCGAGCAAAATTAGATATAGAAGATTGGATTAACTCGCAGAAAAAGAATTCGTTGTAGAAGACAGAAAATGGATGGAGAACTATACGTATACTGTACGAAAACATTAATTCATTTAACTCTTTCTGTTTTTTATCAACGTTTCAAAAAAACGGAACGTAAATCTTTCTGCATTTTTTCTCCGCGACTTAGACTATGAGTACGTTCGATTTTATCACCGAGCTTGGTTGTCAAAATCGTAGTCCTGCCTCCACGACCGTCGTCTCCATTTTTTATGAACGAACCGGACTCGTTGTTGTTTCGACTGAAGCTGTTATTCATTTTTTTCAAAGAGTTTGCACCGTTTAAGTTTTGGAGCCCACTGCTTAAACTCGTGATGTGAACTTTCGTATTTGCATCTCGCAATATGTTTGATTTTTGAAGCCGACTTGCCGCTGGTATAAAATTTTCTTCTGAGCTATTGACTCTGTCCCCGATAATTATCAGGTCGTCATCGTCATCATCATCTTCTTCTTCTTCTTCTAATACTACTTCTTCATTATCATAATGCTTTTCTTCCGTTCGTAATCTTTCTGCTGTCGATTTTAGCTTCGAAATCTTTTCTAATTCCTCTCTAGCTTTCTTCTCTTTGGACTTCCGCTTCGCGTATTTCATTTCAAGATCACGCAGTGACTTTTCACTCAATCGCAGCTTTTTTACAACTTTATTATACTCTTCTTGTAACGTAAGCATATGCTTCGTCTTCAACTTTAACGAAACGCACAAGGACTCGATTGCTAATTTTTTGTCTTTTTGATTCATCAATCTTGCGATTTTCTCTTCATCAATTAATGGATGCGTACCATCGATTTCAAGAGAAAATGCGCTTCGCTCAGCTCTTTGTTGACTTTTGAGAGCGGCTATATCATCTCGAAGCGTATTAACCTCCTTCGAAGCGCTAATTTTCCATGATTCTAAATTTTTGACCTTATTCGCTGCGAGTTGTTCACGAGACTTCGCAGTTTTACATTCATCGCATACGTTTATAAACTCTTGTTGTAAGGCTTCGAGTTGCTTTTGTGTTTGAGCGAACGCTTCGTTGTTACATTTATTAATTACGACGTTATCTTCCGCTTCGCGCGCCTTCCTCTTCGCTTCGCGCAAAAGATGTTCTAATTCTTCGTTTTCTTTTTCCAGTTGTTGATATTGCTCTAGATCTACATCATTCATAACATCATCGTCTTCATCATCATCGTCTTCATCATCTTCTTCTAATTCACTATCGCTATTGATTATGACTACGTCTTCATCTTCTTCTTCTTTACTCCTATTCTTCTTCTTCTTCTTCTTCTTTTTCTTCTCCATCAGTTCGTTGTTCGTATTTACTTTTGTTCTCGTCATCGTCATCGTCATCGGCGACGACAAGCGTTGTCTTCTCCTTTTCTTATTCTTATTCGGTGTTACATGTTCGTGATCTAAGTAAACAGCAATCGTTTCGTTTATATCAAACTCTACTTTACAAATCACGCACGGGGCAGTCATTATTACTCCACTGACGACGTTATTATTTCCATCGCTCCCGTTCTTCTTCTTCGCCGTGGTGAACCATTTACTGATGCAAGATGGGTGATATATGTGCCCGCATTCTGTTAAAGCGAGACATTTCCCAGTGCATGTTTCTAAGCATATCGCACACGTGCTCATGTTTTGATTTTCGTGTTTAGTTATTATCACGGTTTTCAGTTTTCGCATGCCCCATCACTTTTTGAACGTTGAATTGAACAATTAATTATTATTGCTGTTATTAGTGATTAGCCCATCCACACAAAAAGTCAAGAATAAAATAAACATTTTAACATAATACTATTAACCTGATTACAGAGAGAGATTTTCCCTACGCTGTACTCTTATTAAAGAGTTCATATCAGCAGTAGTAGTAGTAGTAGTAGTGCGTGTGATTGTAGAAAGCTTAAGAAGAAGAAGAAGAAGAAGAAGAAAGTTGTTACGAATATGAGCGACTTACTCAGCGTAATCAAAGGAAGTGATAGTAATA
>Ga0302126_10002594_pt1 | contig 10245 bp, 7 predicted proteins | sample CB4_20m_MG_FD_203108 | JGI IMG/M metagenome (GOLD analysis project Ga0302126, IMG submission 203108) | Marine microbial communities from Western Arctic Ocean, Canada - CB4_20m | ecosystem: Environmental > Aquatic > Marine > Oceanic | place: Canada: Western Arctic Ocean | collected 2017-09-24 | reverse complement strand
TGTTCTTCTGGAGTTCTTTTTTTCGTTGGTTTTTGTGGAACTTATCCATTTATCGTAGTTAATTAATCGTTCTCTCGCGTGATGTTTTTAACGCGTGATGATGATGTGTTTTGAAACGAAAAAGGTTGAAAAATGTAACCTATGTAAGGCACGGATATAATTGAGATTTAGCGCGAGACAGAAGTTACTGTTACAAGCTATATAAATCGTTCGTATCCTGGACATCTCTGTTCTATTGCATAGTTTAAGCAATCGATATGGTTGTTTAGGTGAGCGCAACGACAAGTCTCCCAATCCCAAGGACATCCGTGTTCGCGTAAATACTTCAATACGTCCAAGTGACCTTGCCAGGCAGTGTCTGAACACGCTTCCGCATGCATAGGACAATTATTCTCAACGCAATACTTGACCATTGAGAGGTTACCTTGATATGCTGCGTCAATTATCGTCTCTTTATCCCACGCACACTGTTTCACTTCTCGCACCCATTTGAGAAATTCCAAGTTGTTCGTTTTAGCAACTTGATGGCAGAACGATTCCTGAGTCAAGTTACGACCAAACACGTCTAACTCGCCCCATCGATAATATTCCCACGCTAACGCCTACTCTTGCATTGATTCTATCTCAACAACATAGCGTCTCTCATTGTTCAATTCAATCTTCGATCGAATGACCACTTCCCTACTCGCTCTGCATAAATCATAAAATATCTTCAAATCGAACTCGTTCAATTTCGTGAGAACTTCGGCCCCAAACACTAACGGTATCTCGGTCACTAACTTCCATAAAGGCGATCGATCGTCGTCGATTTTTTGCTTCTTCGAACTCGTCGTTACTGGCATGTTCGTGCAATAAAATAGTATCAGAGGACTACTTAATTTCAGTTGTTTTTGTGCTTGCTTGTTATGAGCAGTTTTTGTTTTCTTGGAAGCCGCACGTCCTACCACGTTGGAAGAACGCAGAAACAAAACAAAAATGATAGGCTAAATCGAACGAACGAAACTCCAGGTTTGCCAATAAAGCGTAGTTAGTAGAATAACAATTAGCGGCGCTGTTCAATCTAAATAGTATCAGAGGACTACTTAATTTCAGTTGTTTTTGTGCTTGCTTGTTATGAGGGATGTTACGAGCAGTTTTTCGTTTTCTTTGGAAGAGCCAGCCACGTCCTACCACGTTGGAAAAACGCAAAAACAAAACAGAAACCTCAAATTAATTAAGTAATCAATCGGTCTTCGAACTCGTCGTTACTGTCATGTTCATGCAATAAAATAGTATCAGAGGACTACTTAATTTCAGTTGTTTTTGTCCTTGCTTGTTACGAGGGATGTTATTAGCAGTTTTTCGTTTTCTTTGGAAAAGCCACGTCCTACCACATTTGACATTATTGGAACAACGCAAAAACAAAACAAAACAAAAACCTCAAATTAATTAAGTAATCAATCGATCGATCGAATTCAATATCGTGATCGACTGCGTCTCCCGCGGCCAAGGGTCAGAAAAAATGCCACCAAAATCAAAGCCGACGAAGATGTCCTTGCAAGAGTTCTTCAGTAAGACGCCTTCAAAGAACCAGGAGAGCGGAATTTTGCCAGCGCAGCACAACAGTAGTAACGCGCAGAAGAATCAGAACAAGAACGAACAAAAGAGGACGAAGAAACCGTTCGATAGTGCCGGGAGCAACGAGGATCAGGATAGGAATAACGATTGGAAGGAGACCGGCGCGGTCGATATGAAGGTCGGGAGTAAAGTTATCGAGAGAATGAACGGGGAAACGAAATTCAAAGGAATCGTGTTCGTGCAGCCACGGTTCAGTAGGACGAAGGAGCCGATGACGACGACGATGTCCGAGAAAGAAAGAGCGTATTTAAGGATGATTAAAAGAGTCGAGTTCGTCTTCGCGAATAAGTCGATCGGTACGCAAGTCGTTGAGCAGTACCCGTTCGAGAAGGAGTTCGTCGTGAATAAGGGCGTGGATGTTTTAGTGATTATTGTTTTCCGGAGCGCTTTGAATAGGCCGCCGGCGCAGTTCTCGATCGATTGTAACGGCGTAACGAACGAGGAGTCTTTAGAGAGAGTTGAGTTTAAGCCGGAGTTATTGAGGAAGGTTTTACACATAGATGAAGAGGAATCCGACGATGATGACGTTGATCGTACGTTCGTAGAAGATGTTAAAACAAAAAAGAAGAAGAACAGTAACAATAATAATAATGTTTATTCAAATTTGGAAATAGAAAACGATGACGACGACGACGAAGGGGATAATAACAGAAGGCGTAATAGTCTGGACAACACGAACGTTTCGGGTAGTAAGAAAAGCAATGATAGAATCAAACAAACGCCGGCTGATCCGAACTCATGGACCATTGACGATGTCGCACATTGGCTGGAATCAAATCAATTATCGTTTTTAACCTCAAGATTTATAGACCAAGATGTCGATGGATACGTATTACTGAGGTTAACAGATCAAGATGTATTGAAGGATTTGCGCGTGACTTCGCACGTCCAAAGATTGCGGTTATTTAGAAACATTGATGCATTAAAAGCTTCGAGAATTCCTTTTGAAGAAAAGCAAAATCCTAAAAGTATTGTTTCGTTAGAGCGCGAAACGCGCGAGAAATTAAATGTCAAAAATGAAGCGAAAAGAAACTCACAGTTCAACACACCGGTCGATTTACTAGAAGCCGACGTTTCTTGGCTTCAATTCGTTTTGCCAACACGAAGACTTACTGTGTTAGCTGGTTGGTTATCTCACGTAGTAGACGAAGTCATCGATCGCTTTAACAACACAAACAACGAAGATGATGCAAAAAAAGACACGATTGCGGCGCAAATTTCAGTGTATTGCGTCTCCGCTGTCAAAGCCGAGTTAGATATTCCAGTTAATATTCCAAATACGAACAAAAAAAGAATCTTAGAATCGTTAGAAACCGTTAGAGGGTGGTCCAAAAAGTTGGAGTTATTCGATGACGCAAAAACTTTAGACCTTAGTCAACTGCAATCGAATCTGACTGCGTTATATCTCTTATTAAAAGAAGAAGAGGAAGAGGACGAGCATGAGAGTTTATCGAATAGTGAAGGATATCCTTCGCCTTCGGTTATTATGAACTCGGCGGCTACAACTATGGATTACCATTCGCGCAGTATTTCCCCGGGCGCGCATCATCTTAGACACGTCTCTTCGGTGATGGAATTAGCAGAAGAGTGCGAGATTCGATACGAAGATATCGAATTTTCCACCGGCGATGCGTGCGCGAGTAATAGAATTGGTAGAGGAGGATTCGGCGAAGTCTTCCTTGGAAGATATAACGGTTCACTGGTTGCCGTGAAGCGTCTATTCGAAACACCAGTAGGTAAGGGATTAGACGAGTTCAAACGTGAAGTCTCCGTTTTGTCGACGCTAAGGCATCCTTCCATTGTTATGTGGCTAGGCGCCTGTACTGTTGCACCTAACACGGCGATCATATTAGAATACATGGATCGAGGGTCTTTGCACGACGTATTGCATCGTTCGGAGACGAATTTGATGATGTCCACAAGAGTGAGATGGAGCATTTCGATCGCTAAAGCGATGGCGTATCTCCACACGCATAAACCGCATGCAATCATCCATTGTGATTTGAACTGCAACAATGTCTTAGTCAACCGCGACGGTGCGGTGAAGATTACAGATTTTGGATTGTCAAAGGTGAAAATGCAATCTAAGGCTACGAGACAGACAGGCGTGACTGGAACTGTTTCATACGCAGCTCCTGAAGTCATCGTTGGCAACACGTTCACTGAAAAAAGCGACGTGTTCTCGTACGGCATAACAGTCTGGGAAATCATTTCGCGAACTATACCATGGAACGGATTAACGGAGTATCAAATCGTTTATCGTATGTCTCAAGAAAACCCTGAATCGGCCTATGCGGCTTGTAACAACCACTTAAAAATGGACAACGACGACGACGGCAACGACGGCGACGAACAATCGGGCTTCTTTGCCGATCCATTAAAAGAACTTCTCCGTTCGTGTTGGTTAATCACGCCCGAACAAAGGCCAAAAATGGGCGACATTTTAGTCAAAATGATCGAAATCCATAAGCTCGCCTGCATCGAAGAGCGCTCGAAGAGAGAAAGACGAAACAATTAGAAGACGAAGACGAAGAAGAAGAAGAAGAAGAAAAGTCCGCCGCCGCCGTTATAATAATAAAAACAATAATAAAAACAATAACAAGTCGAACGAGAAACGCGAGAAACGAGACCGCGGTCGGGACCGCGAGGCGAGCTGACCGTGGGTCGACGTTGATCGATCGCAACGGTAGTGATCAAAGATCTCACGCTTAAACAACCTTCAGCATTTTTTTTTAAATCGCATTACCACCATTGAAACATTTATCGTACGTTCTAAAGCGTGTACTCGTGCGCGCGAACTCAAAAAATGTCCTCTCAATCATAAATTCAGTAATCTTTCAAACATCTTCATTACTCGCTTTACAGCTCCTACTTCAAAGATAATAATAATAATAATAATATGAATAATAATATGAATAATAATAGAATGAACATGAACACGAACGACGATAACGAAAACGACAGAGGAAGAAGGAGAAGAAGGAGCTCTCGATCTCGATCACCTCCTGCTCATCGCACTACTACTACTACTACTAATAATAATAATAATAATAATAATAATACTAATAATACTAATGATATTTATACTACGAATACTACGAAGAATACTACGAATACTACTACGAACAATAACTTGTTCGAGAAAGAGAATCAAAGGAAACAGAGGAGACCGTTTAAGAACCCGGAAAGGGCGGACGGGAGCTATAGCGATCAAGAGATATATAAAGAAGCCATGGATCATTTAGACTATAGGCGATTGAAGAGGTATAAGTTATGGGCCGTGGAGGATCCGAAGTATCACGAGGAACTTTGGCAGAAAACGTGCGGCGAACCGCCGAGCGATTGGAGCGAGACGGATGAATCCGAAAGGTTCGAGAGGATCTTGAAAGGCGACGACGAGAGGAAAGAGGGTAAGGAGAAGAAGAAGAACGAGGTAGTGAAGCCTATGGCCGGGCCGACGATGTTAAGAGCCGCGGAACCAGATGGGAGTTATTACAGTAGCAGTAGTTATAGTAGTGGTTATAGCAGTAGCGAGAGCGGCGAGAGGAAAAGGAAACGTAAGAAGAGGAAATCTTCCAAAGACGACGGGAAGAAGACGAAGAGAAGTAAAAGGGATGATAAAAAACGGCATCGAAATCGAAGAGAGAGGAAGAGTAAGAAGAAAAGTTCGACGAAAAAGAATAAGAAGAAGAGATCTCGTAAAAGCAGCAGCAGTAGTAGCAGCGATTCTGAAAGTTCAGAATCCGACGAAGGCGAGATTAAAGCCGGAGGAATGAATGATGGTTTCGTTGATAACGACCAACCGGAACGATTTTTGCGATTTTTGCAGTGGGAAGAGAAAGAGAAGAAGGATGATTTAGCGCGCACGATTGAGTTGGAGAGAAAGAAGAAGTTGGAACAACAGGCAAATAACAACACCAATAATAGTGGAGCCGTTTTAGTCGCGGCTGACTTTGGACCGGCGCCGCCATCGGCTGAAAATACCAACGTCGACGGAAAAGTGAAACCCGCTCCGGGGGGATACGGCGGTCAGCTCTTGCAAGGCGAAGGTACTGCGATGGCGCAGTTCGTTCAAAGCGGGCAAAGAATTCCTAGAAGAGGCGAGGTTGGTTATTCGTCCGAGCAAATTGAAAACTTTGAAAAGATGGGATACGTAATGAGTGGAAGCAGACACGCTAAAATGAACGCAGTTCGTTTGAGAAAAGAAAATCAGGTATATTCAGCGGAAGAGCAAGCCGCTTTGGCGATGATTAATTACGAAGAAAAAGCCGAGAAAGAGAAGCAAGTGATGGAGGAGTTGAAAAAATTGGTCGAACGAGCGAAGCAAAAATAAATAATAATAATCATCACCACGAAGTCTCTACTACTAATTACACATATATACGGGTATCTAAAACTCTAACTCTATTATGCTATCTCCTTAAGTGAACCCATTTTTATATTTATTGACTTTGCACGTAGTATCGTTCTCATTCCGCGGCTAATTTTTCAATAGTCAGTTTCGTTCCAAAAACTGAGCGTTTCTTTCGGTCTCATATCTTTCACTAATACGGGCACGATATCTCCATTTTTTGCGTCGTATTCAGACTTCATGTCGTCCCCGTACGCTTCCCTTAAAACGGATTCGATAACGTCGCTATGTACGACGGCGACGACAACTTTTTCCGATACTTCCTCGAACACGTTTGCGAACCAAACGCGAATTCTATCACGCACTCGATCTAAATCTCCAACTTCGTTCGATTCGTACCTAAGCTCGCCGTCGTTTTCGACTATTAAACCGAGTTGTTGCTGACAAATAAACGCGGAATCAAAAGTCGATTCACCTAGACGACATTTCTTATCCGTCCACGACGGTTCTACGTTCACTGAGAAATCATCGTCTGCGTTTATTTCAGTAATGTCTCTGATCGTTTTCGTGAATTCGCAGTCTTGCAAATATTTCGCGTCGTCCCTTTTTGCAATCGCTCTCGAAAGACCGCCGTATTGAATCGGATCTCCAGTGTGCACGTCTTCGAAACTATACGGTCTCCTAATCTCGAAAGGAACGCTTAAATCGATCGTATTCCTGATTGCATCGGAAACTTTAATTGAAGAACTCATGCGTTTCCTTACTTCGGACGTTTGCAAAACGGCCACTCGAGCGGTTTCAATCGCGCGCGCTTGCGAGCTCGTGAAAAAACGGACGTCCTTCTCGCCGCCATCGCCGATAGCTAAATTCAAATACTTCTTCAAAGCCTTACCCGCTTGAGTGGCTTCGTGTAATCCCAATTGCGTCAAACTCGGATCTAACAAAGACTTCTCTGTCACTTCGTCTTTACACGGGACTTTCTCCGATGCAATTTCAGCGCCCTTAGCCTGTCTCTCGCCCCAAACGTTATGTGCGGCTTCGCCGTGTCTCACAAACAAAAACAACTTCCTCGCATTCTCTTTCGTCTGTTTATTATCATTCTTAACTTCGAGCTCGATTTCCCCTCTGATCTGCTGCCAAGTCATTCGAGCCCCTAAATTCTCTCTCTCGTAATTCCTTTCCATATTCTCTTCTTTAATGCTATTATTATTCGATGCAGACGACGACGACGACGACGCGTCTGCCGCGTCGTCGCCGCGGTCGTTAAGAATCCTCGATTCGTACGCGAACAAATCCCTCACCGCAACAAACACACTCGCAGCATCAGAACCATTCCCACTATTCCTACTCATATTACCCTTAAGAGCTGATTCGTGATCATCCGCAGCTGTAACGTTCCCGAGTTCCGCTGCTGGGGACATTTCTTTCCCCTTAACCTGGCTCGTCCTCCCTAAACGGCCTCTCCCCCTTAACGTATTCTCCACGAAATAACTTTTCACGGATCGATTACGATCACCTGAACTAAAACTCCCAGCACTGACACTCATCACGACCATTAACGATCCAATCAGAGCTATCGTCACGAACAGCGCTTTCACGCTCTGATTAAAGTGTCTCGCTCGTATACTCATCAGTGTTTCTGTTGTCCAATCGTTCCCGCGCCCATTCGTGACAGCCAAAAGATTCGTATCATCTTCTTCTTCTTCTGTTTCGCAGAAAGTGTTCGTACTGCGATACATATCGTTCTCTCTTTTGTGATTAACTCTTCCTAATCTCAATCTCTCTTCTTTCTATCTCTCTCTCTTCTGCGAGTGCTTTTTGAACGAAGCGCTTTTTAAAACGTAAAACGTAAACGAAAGAAGAAGAAGAAGAAGAAGAAGAGAAAGATTTGGTTATAAGCAGGGGCTTTTATCCCGAAAAAGTGAGGCTTTTCCCCATAAAATGAAGAAATTAGGTGTTCAAACAACAAACAGTCAAACACACTAATCGACTAATCGCCTAATGAGCAAAAAAAAGGCACTGATGATGGTAAATTTGGTTAAGGCGTTCTATCCCAAAAAAGTGAGGCTTTTCCCCATAAAATGAAGAAATTAGGTGTTGTTGAACTCCTTCTCTCCTTGTTTTTAGTTATTTTGTTAAGAAACCTACTCGAGCGCAGCGAGCCACGATAGAGTGTGATAGAGCTACAGAATTACTAGAGCTAGGCATAGGGTGAACAGTACTGAGTACTAGCGCGGAGGGAACCGTACTGATGTTGGTGTGGGTTAAGGGTTTAGTGGTCAAGCCATCGTTAATCGCATATGCGTTTATTCATTATTGGTTTTTGTTGTATTGTTTTTCTTCTATTTTTTATTTTCGCGGGAAAAGCCTCACTTTTTGGGGATTTTAGCCCCACGGCCATAAAAAGATTTTTGTGACATCATAAAGTAATGCGCTCCATATTGAGTTCTAGAGGTCGAAAATATAGCCGTTAGATAGCTCTTCGATCCCTCTACACGAATAACATGGTTTGGGGCAGTATGCTTAGTAATAAAGATGATTAATTCCCCCTTTTTTTATTAAAAGAAAGTCATAAAGTAAGATTTAAGAACAAGAATTAGCTGGTCCGTCAGCTCCGTTCGTACATGTATATGTACTCAGAAACGTAGTCGCGCCAAAAAAAATATCAAGTTGAGACGTCGTCGCCGCACTGCCGGTCCAAGAGGGCATATTGAAATTGAACGAAGAAGCTTGATAAAACATATATTGCATATCCGTCACAGATGCAGTGTTCCAATTACCAATATCTTTATTGAACGAAGAAGCTTCATAAAACATATATTGCATATTAGTAACCGCTGCTGTATTCCAACTACCAATATCTTGATCGAATACAGAAGCTTGAACAAACATATATCGCATATTCGTCACCGCTGCAGTATTCCAAATACCAATATCTTTATTGAACCAAGAAGCTTGATAAAACATAAATTGCATATTCGTCACCGACGCAGTATTCCAATTACCAATATCTTGGTTGAATACAGAAGCTTGATAAAACATACCTTGCATATTTGTCACCAACGCTGTAACCCAATTACCAATATCTTGGTTGAACGAAGAAGCTACATAAAACATATATTGCATATTCGTCACCGCCGCAGTATTCCAATTACCAATATCTTTATTGAACGAAGAAGCTTGCTGAAACATAAATTGCATAGTCGTCACCGACGCAGTATTCCAATTACCAATATCTTGATTGAATGTGGAAGCTCCAAAAAACATAAATTGCATATCCGTCACCGCTGCGGTATTCCAATTACCAATATCTTGATCGAATACAGAAGCTTGAAGAAACATAAATTGCATATCCGTCACCGACGTAGTATTCCAATTACCAATATCTTGGTTGAATGCAGAAGCTCGAAAAAACATGAATTGCATATTCGTCACCACCGCTGTATTCCAATTACCAATATCTTGATTGAATACAGAAGCTTCAACAAACATAAATTCCATATTCGTCACCAACACTGTATTCCAATTACCAATATCTTGATTGAAAGCAGAAGCATCAAACATGAATTGCATATCCATTACCGACGATGTATTCCATGCCGATATATTGCCATTGAAAGTCGTTCTTTGAGAAAAAGCTGATGCCATGTCCCAAACCATGCTCGTGTCCCAGTTTGGAATTGTGCAATAATTATAATCACTCGACGCCCAAGTTGTGCACTCACCATTAATCGGTGCTTCTCTTAAACAAGCATTGATAAAGGCAGGAAAATCTGCATTGGTCACTACGCAGTTCGGAGGCGGCGGCAGGCTCGGTGGTGGGCTCGGCCGTGACGGGCTCGGCGGCGGGCTTGGCGGCGGACTTGGAGGCGGACTCGGCGGTGGACTGGGCGGTGGCGGACTTGGCGACGGTAGATTCGGCGGTGGATTCGGTGGCGGGCTCGGTGGTGGTGGGCTCGGTGGCGGGCTCGGTGGCGGCGGTAGGCTTGGCGGCGGGCTTGGTGGCGGGCTTGGCGGCGGACTTGGTGGCGGGCTCGGCGGCGGACTCGGCGGCGGGCTCGGCGGCGGACTCGGCGGCGAACTCGGTGGCGGACTCGGCGGTGGCGGACTTGGTGGCGGTGGATTCAGCGGCGGTGGATTCGGCGGTGGATTCGGTGGTGGCGGTCGCGATTCACAAATATTCGGTTTGACGCATTTTGGACCATTTTTGCCAACTGCATACTCAGAATCGCAGCAAATATACCCAATAGGACAACATTGCTCACCACAACAGAAGC
>Ga0302126_10002586_pt1 | contig 10266 bp, 7 predicted proteins | sample CB4_20m_MG_FD_203108 | JGI IMG/M metagenome (GOLD analysis project Ga0302126, IMG submission 203108) | Marine microbial communities from Western Arctic Ocean, Canada - CB4_20m | ecosystem: Environmental > Aquatic > Marine > Oceanic | place: Canada: Western Arctic Ocean | collected 2017-09-24 | reverse complement strand
TATATCCTAAAATAAAAAGAAAACAGCTAGAATCATTGAAAACATTAAGAGAAATAGTAAAGGACGATACCTATGCGATTACTATACCCGAATATAACTCTATAGTAAAAGAAATCCCTACAATTATAACAAATATTGAAGGTATAATCGTAGGAGATAAAATATATGAGTTCTTTTTTAACCCTTACGAAAGTAAGAAAGGTGGGGCGTACGTTGAACTGATCAATGGAGAGACTGGTGACTGTGACCCTAGTAAATCATTTGTAAAAGATAACGATTACATATATATATCTTATACATATACCATAAAACCCCCGGACTCCGCCACCGACCCCCAACCGATGGCTACTTTCACACGAACGAAACTGCCGTTTTTTTTGGACAGGCGACTCCCACGACTTCTTAGCAAATGGGGATATTTATCTAAATCAGAGCAGCACTTAGATAATGGTAAGACTATTAAAGATATATTGAAAACACCATTGACATTTCGTACTGACCTTCGCTGGAACAAGGATCATCCACTGTGGCCATCATCGGAGTCCCTCCCTCCACTGGATAATACAACAAGCACTAACCGAATGCTGGAAGGTGGGGGGGGTAAAAATAATTATTGGTGTCGAAAAATATCCCGCCGCGTCGAAAATGAAAGTTCATCTGAGGACATAATTGACTTTCCAGATTCATCACCAGTTGTGCCTCTGTCCGATTCTGGTGTTAAAATTCCTCAGTTGGAAAAGAAGTTTGCGCCGAATGATGCTGATTTTGATGCGGCGTTTCCCGACGATGTATTCAAAATACCACCATTAGCACCAACAATCCCACCACTACCACCACAAACAATCCCACTAACAAGCCCAGAAGCAATCCCACTAACAAGCCCAGAAGCAACAGATCCAGTATTAACTGCTGTCGCAGTTACAATAGCCGATAGTGACGCACAGACAAACCAATCGACAGATGATGGTCCTCCGCAGCCTAGCCCACAATCTCCTTTTGCGGAAACTATTAAAGAGCCATATATAGAAAATTTAATTAAACAATTACAAAATGGTGATACAATAACACGAGAAAATTTAGAAGATTTTCAAAACTCCGAAGCGTGCGTCATTAATAAAGTGGAGCTTGAAATGCGACGAGGGTGGGAGGGCGGTGAACATGGAGCTGTTTTCGAGGTGAACTCGGTCGTCGGAGAAAGTCTAAAATCTTGTGACGGGCAGCGGACAGAAATAGAAAAAAATGTAAAAAAATATTTTAAAGAAATATTTGTAGTAGGTAACGGAAGGTGTGGATATTATTCTATATTAGTATCAATGCTAAAATTAAAATACGGTATTAGTGACGGTCAGATTTGGAGTAAAACAGTGATAGGTACTGGAGAAAAAGAATCGCCAATAAAATTTGAGGCAGAAGATTTAAAAAAATTATATGATTATTTAAAAGAAGAAGAAGAAAAAAACCCTGCCAACATTAAATATGATAATGAACTTGGTCAGTTGTTAAGAAATATAACACTTGACAAATATGAATATATGGGCGCTTCTTTTTTAGGAATGTTATCCAAATTAACTGATAAATATATAATTTTATTCATACCGGGCGCTCAGAATTTACAACCTTTATTTCAAATATATTCCCCAGAGTCGTCTATGGATTTTTCCATTCATAAAGATAATTGTGTCTTTTTTCTTTACAAAAATATGAACGATGATAGTACGGTATCGCCGAATCATTTTAATTATTTACATTTACACACCGCGCCGAGCACCACATCTTTTAAATGGAATACTTATATAGATGGTATAGATTTAGATTTGCTAGAAGAAGAATTAGATTTGCTAGAAGAAGAATTCGAGACGTTCGAATTAGAATTTGAAACGTTAGGAGAAGAGGAACGAGCTGAAAAACAACAGAGACTAAGGGAATTAGAAGAACAGTCCACGCAAAAAATAATAGATATTTTTAATGCAAATCTTCCACCAACTCACTCCCCCCTTACGATAGAAGAAAATAAAAAAATAAAAAAAAAAATAAAAAGAAAGATACGCAAAAAATTTGAAGAACGAGCGAGCACAAAACGACAACAGATAATCGAAAAAATAAATAGTAAACCATATACACCGCCCGATGTCACGCCACAATTAATTAATGGGACATTTTTCAAGGATTTATACAATGCTTTAAAACAAGCGGAGGTAACCGAAGAATCACGCGACACATTCAAAATAATTATAGAAAAGGTTAAACGACAATTGAAATCTAAGTTTTCATCAAGATCGGCACATAACTCTTACAATGAACTAACAGATAAATCAGTGGCAGAGACATTGACGACAACTGTTAACACAGACAGTACATTATCTGAAGAACATAAAAGTCTTTTTATAAAAAATCTGAGGACGATCTTGCGCCAACGTTCCGCTGGAAGCATCCAACGATCTATAAAAACATCATCACAACACGTACGATATGTAATATATACACATTTTACATACTATGCTGACTCAAAAGTTACTTTATTAGCAAAAGCTACCAACGACCAATTAGATAATAGTGACATTAACGATGAAAACCATCAACAACTTCTAAAAGATATACAAACGCTTCTTAGATTTTTTAGCTGGAGGATTTTCTTCTTCGATTCAAAAAAAGAAAAGATACGCAAGTATATACGAAAAAATATAACACGAGAAGATATAGGCAAAATAAAAACAAATTTAGATTTAAATGTAAAACTCATAGGGCACTTCTTATCATCAAAAGGTTCGCGTTTGACAATAGCTCGTCCACTACCCCCCCCTTCTTCACCCAGTTCCGTTGTGGCGGCGACAGCGTCAGCGACAGCGTCAGCGCCATTGTCGGCGGCGGTAGCACACACTAGTGGTACGGTTCCCCACGAGCTCACACAGACACACATCAACACGATGTCGAACGCGAGGCTAGCAAATCTTAAGAATGAGATAGACGGCGGGGCTGACGTATCAAAAACGTTTTTATCATATCACTATATGATTCATACACATACAAAAAAATGTATAAAACTCATAGAAGATATAATGAAAAGTAAAAAATTATCAACACATACAAATAAAATAGTCGCTACATTACGATTACGAATGTATGTATATACGTTGCTATCGTATCAATATATTACATCCAGGTTACCCGAAGTGTTAGTTGAAGAAAGTAATTTATATATAAGTAATCTATATAAACATATCAACTTAGAAGACCTCCTTACAAATATGACCTTTAATACGTTCATACAACATTACGTAAACGCATATGAAAATCATAGTATGGGAGGAGGATCTGCTGTCACATTAATAATTTCACTGTCATCGGGAGTAACCGATATAGAAGGTTTTAAACAAAAAATAAATCAAAATGTTTTATTTCAAAATCACAGTTATGTATCGGACAACACTTTAGATGACCATATTAATAAATAGTACCTATTAAATGTTATACGATTGAATAATTTTTTTAGAATCTGTTACCATTTTAGGTATAATATTAATTTCACTTGTTCCTTTTGTAAGCAATTCTTTACGAATTGTTTTATTATTCCATATATCTTGATATTGATAAAAACGAACATAGGGAAACAAATGATGAATATTATGATAATTTTGATTTTGCATAAACAACGATAATAATAAAGGCGAGTCTTCTTTAACAAAAAATCCACTAACTTTATTAGTTGATTTAATGTTATTTTCTTTTTTTGTAGTACATTCGTGGTGAGCATTATAATCTAAAACCAACGAAGCGTGTAAAAGAGCAAATCGCAATGGAATAAAATAATAATAAAAAAGTGTAGAACCGTGATTATTTTGAAATAAATAATAATAAAATGAAAATATAAGACCATATGAACAAATACTTTGTACTATTTCCGTTATAGGTCGAGTATGAATATTTTTGAAATAGTTATAAAAATAAATAACATCTAAAAAGGGACCCATTAGTAATACTTGATAAATATTATCATAAAAATTATCAGGATCATTATCGTGATTAGTATGAACATGATGTAAATTATGAATATATTTCCATCCTATATAACTCGTCCCATATATAGTAGAACTTATATGTCCTATTACATCATTTAAATAAGCATATTTTTTAGTAGCGATCAATTTATGAGACGCTTCATGAAAGGGTGTAAAGTTTATATATAAAGATATACTCGCAAATAATAAATAAACTATATATGGAATGTAATCTTTACTTGCGTATACGCTACATAAAAATAGAGTATTACATACAAATATACTTATAGTAGGATAAGCGATATCATCTTTAACGATAAGTTCATTAATTTGCGAACGCAATTGTGTATTATTATTATGACTCATTACTATAATATAATATTTAAATATATTTAAATAAAAAGTTAAAAGTTAAATATAAAAATATATAAAAATATATAAAAATATATAAAAATATATAAAAATATATAAAAATATATAAAAAATTATACATGGCTATTTAAATATTTATATTAATATAGTTTAAATTATATTAATATAATAGAGTGTATATACATGTCTAAAAACGAATATAAACGACCTTCTATAACCTATACGGATACTATACAAAACATAGACAAGATAAAAGATTTAATAAAAGATTATGAACGAGTAGATAGTATTGATAAGGTGCCGTTGGGAACCTTTGTAAAATATGTAACATTAAAAAATAATAAACAACGATTTTGTATAGGTGGTCGATTATATAAAAAACATAAAGATTATGTTATATTAGCAGGAGTAAATAATAGTCGATTTTCAGTTCAAAGATATCATTGGAAATCAAATGTAGATAAGGAACACCATAAACCCATTTTTGTTACTATTTTTTGGAAATCTAAATTTGATTGTAATACTGTAAATGTAAAAAAATTAAAACAAACCATACTAGATCTAAATGATACGAATGAGTCATTAGTACAAGATAATGAAATGTTAAAAGAAACTATAATTACATTATCAACAAAAGCAAAGGAATCTATAATATTAAAAAAAAAAATTATTAACTTAAAAAAACAACTATATCAAATTCAAAAGGATCATCCTGAAATGTTTGGTTAAATAGTGTCTATATTAATGGGAATAAATACGGTTTCGCTCGTATTAGTTTCTTGGTTAGGGCTGTTTTGTTTTGATTGATCGGTAATAAACTCTTTAACATATTCATGTAAGTAAATTATATAACTTGCTTGATTAAAAAGTTTTTTTTTATGTGTAAAGGACTCTGTATACATAGGATTATATGTTTTTAAATAATCTAAAAATTGTGCTAAAATAACTTTTTGTATCATTATAGTTATAATATAATTATATATAATATTATTAAGAAATTAATTATATTATATAGAAACGTAACATGTAGCATTATATATATTTAGCAATTAAAGTGTACATCATTTCATTTTCTGCGAATATTTCTAAAAGAGCTTTTCGCAATATTCCAACTTTCCAGGCAAATAATACTATTATAATTAAAAATAATATAAATAATACTAAAATGACGTATAATAACATAATATTATCTTTTTTTTTATTGGGTCTATTTCTATTGGAAATAAAATCAATATTAGTATCAGAATATATTACATCATGTATCTCAGGCTGAATATGTATAAAATGATTCACTCGTAATTGGCTCCCCGCGATTTGTCCTCCTGCGTGGGTTTTGATACCTTCTCGACAATTAGAATAGAACGTAAGGTCCTCTATCCGTTCCCATAATTCTTTAGGTATAGTGATTGAGTCTTCAAATATTATTCTTTGTATCTGTTTAACGTCACGTTGTGCATTTGTTCTAAATGTAGTCCCATTATATTTATAAAAATGTTTATTATCTGGGAAAAAATCTATACAATTAAATGTATAGGTAGAGTCTCTATAACCACCTTCTTTTAATTGTTTTTGTTTAGCGGAGTTTAAAATATAATTATGTAAAATTGTATAGGATTCTTTTGGATGATTAAGTATATTGATTGACTTATCACAATCACATAAAGTAGATATAATAATTTGTTGTCCCAGATCATTACTACACATAAATTCTATTTCTACACAATTAATAATGGTATCCCCACTCGCCGCATTTGCCCCCCTTATGGAATCGCTGATATGCTGTGGATTTTCTCCGTTAGCATCCGTATTGTCATCACCAATAACATAATGATACGAGGGGTCATTAAAGACCATCTTACGTATCATATATTTTATATTATTAACAATAATATAACTGGTTGTATTTATAAATTCAATAACTAAGTAAACATTATCGACTAATGGAGAATCTTTCCTTGAACAAGCATCGGGAGTAGAGATGGATGGGCATTTATAATAATCATCTCTAGTATTATCGGTTGTTGTTTGAAGATATGTGGTTAATTTATCACAGTAGTCGTTATTTGAACTGTTTTTTACAGTGTATATATCAAATACATCATTATTAATAGATGCTTGAATAAATGTTTTATGTTCAGTAGCATTATTTTTACTTAAAATAATAGGTGATAATAAAGATGGCATGGAAATTATTTTAGTATATAATATAATATAATATAATAAAATAATTGTAATACTATAATATAATTTATTTAAATTACTTTATTTATAAGCCGACCAATAAATATATATATATAAAAAACTGTTTCATTTTAGTAGAACATAATAGACATCTAATTTAAATTAGGTAGGAAAATTTTTTTATAGTTTTGAATAGTTGTTTTACAAAGAGGGCAACTTTGATCATACATTATATAGTTAGTATAACAACTGTCGCACATAACACAATGGTTACAAGGAGATAGGATAATATTAATATTTTTATTATAACATATAGAACATTTTAGAGAATCTTTAAATTTGTTAATAATATTATTTTGACTTTTAATAATATTTTTAAGATTATGGGTATTATTATCATTTAGTTTCATTACATTATGTTTGGAGTGATATAAATCCTTAATATATTTTTTATGCGATAGTATAATTTCTTTGTAATTATAGATCGAATTTTTATATACTTTATTTTTATTACCAAGATAGTAATTGTCGTTATTTAATTCTAAATTATTTTTATATAACACATTTATTTCTTTATGTAACGCATGAATAGTATGTAAAAAAAAAGTATGATGTGTTGCTTTATATTTATTCAGATCATAGATGTCATCGTCATGATCATATATATGCGCATGTGCGTCGACGTCGTTAGTAGTTTCCTCCGTATCTTCAAATAAGAATGCTATATCAGAATCAGAATAGTCCTCCTCATGACCTTCATGACCCTCATGACCCTCATGACCCTCATGACCATGATCTTCATGACCCTCATGACCATGGCCCTCATTATAGTCATATATAGGGTCACTATTTATATTTAAGTGTTCGGTACGATTGTTATGAACGGAAGGTGTTCTTGTCATATTACTTGGATATACAGATGGTAAAATAGGCAACGGCAGATTATTATAATAATTCGTCCTTCGTGGTAACGGCGGCGCGGGCGGGGAAGGCGGCAAAGGCGGCAAAGGCGGTAAAGGTGACAAAGGATCCGAAGGTGGGGGGTAAGCTGGTGGCGAGGGTAGGTGTGTAGTATTTATATTAGTGGTATCCGATAATTCTACATCAGTTAATTCTCCATTGGTCGATTCAGGGCGTACGGAATCTTCATTTGGAAATGTATATGTAGGAATAATCATTTCATTTGTTAATCTATCTATTATATCTTGTAAAACTTGAGCATTTTCTATATCTTGTATATGATTCATATGTATATGTGTAAAAAATATAAAATATATATATACTATGTAAAAACATAAATAATTTATATAATATTTAAAACATAATAAATAATCATTAATCATTAATCATTAATCATTAATCATTTAAAGATAATAAGTAATTTTATTAATAATATTAAACAAAAAAATGACAGAATTACAAGCATATGAGACGTTTGACGACATGGATTTAAAGGAGGATATTTTAAGGGGCATTTATAGTTATGGCTTTGAAGTACCTTCTAGTATCCAACAGCGCGCAATAAAACCTTTGATCGAGGGTAAAGATTTAATTGCGCAAGCACATTCGGGAACAGGAAAAACAGCAACCTTTACAATTGGTGCATTAGAAATAATCGATAAAGATTTAATGAAACCCCAAGTATTAATTTTAGCACCTAACAGGGAATTGGCCATGCAAATTTATAATGTATTTAATAGTTTAAATGACTATCATGGTGTGAAAGGTGGTTTAATTATGGGGGGAACGGATTTAAGAGAAAATTTTAAACTATTAGATGAAGGGGTCCAGTATATTGTAGGAACACCGGGAAGAGTGTATGATATGTTAAAGCGCTATGCGCTAGTAACAGATAGCATAAAATCGTTTATTTTAGATGAGGCCGATGAAATGTTATCGAGGGGATTTAAAGAACAAATATATGAAATATTTCAATTTATACCGAAAGAGTGCCAAGTATGTTTATTTAGTGCTACGATGCCAGAAATGGCATTGGAAATTGCTCGTAAATTTATGAAAGATCCTACTCGTATTTTAGTAGATAAAGAACAATTAACATTAGAAGGTATTAAACAATATTATTTAGGTGTAGAACAGGAAAGTTGGAAATTAGCAACATTACAGGATTTATATGAAAAATTATCTATTTCACAATCAATTATTTTTGTGAATTCTAAACGTAAAGCCGATTTTCTTAAAGAACAATTAGAACAAAATGACTATACAGTAGATTGTATTCATGGCGATTTATCACAAAAAGATCGCAATGACATTATGCAGAGTTTTAGAAATGGTAATAGTCGCATATTGATTACTACGGATATTATTGCCAGAGGAATTGATATTCAAACCGTGTCTATTGTAATTAATTACGATATACCAAGATATAGAGAAGTCTATATTCATAGAATAGGGAGAAGCGGGCGTTTTGGGCGTAAGGGGATCGCCATTAATTTTGTGACGGAGCGTGAATATGATAACTTAAAAGATATTCAAAATTTTTACAAAACAGAAATTGTTCCATTGCCTGAAAATATTAAAGATTTGTTATAAATCGCTTTGTGTAGTTTAAATGGTTCATTTATAAGTCATTTAATACTTTTATTAATAAAAATTTTATATTATATATTATATATATAATGTTAAACATTTTAGGTAATGATATTTTACTTTTTTTTCAAAAAATAAATAATTTGACGTTTAAAGATAAAATGCTGTTAATCATGTTAATTTTAATATGTTCGTATATAGTTAGTGTATTTTTAAAAAAATATAATACGTTATATTCACATTTAAATAAAATATCAAATAGTGAAAAGGTACAACCATATAATGAATTTATTATGTATAGTAATAAGTCATGCCCCCATTGTAAAACAGCCAAAAGGGAATTTAAAGCTCTAATGAAAGAATTAAAACATAAAAAAAATTATAACACTAAATGTAAAATTATAAACGAATATTCTAAGGATAAGCGATATAAGTCTATTTCAGAATATCCTACATTTAAATTATATCAGATAGATGGTAAAAAATATAGTTATACTGGAAAACGAACGGTAAAAAAATTTAAACATTTTATTAAATCTATTTTACAAACAGACGCATAAACAGTGCGTTATTGTTTTTGTTTTTGTTTTTAGTTGTCTTCTTTTTCTAAATCATCATTTTCAATATCTTCGACATACATAGCAAATGGTGTAAACTGTTTATTTATTTCTTTTATTAAATACTTATTTCTTTTTGGAATCGATTGCCATTCCTTTTCAGTACCGTCTTTATTTTTCACTATTTTTTTAATAAATGGCACATCTTCATACGGATTTAAACCATTTTCAGGAGTATTTGATATTTTCATAAGTTTTTCGTGACCATTATTATATTCGTAGGTATTTTTGATTTTATATTCTGCTCCATTATAGTAGGGTTGTGTTGTTTCAGGTGTATTATTTTTTTTAAATTTTTTGCTAAAAAAAGAATACATTTTGTTAAGTTTGGTTGCCTCTTTTTCCCCCCCCGGTTCATCGGTATCTGACGTTTCGCCCTCGGGACCCTCATTAATATCCCCCCCTACTAGTTTATCTAATAAATTAAAGCTCTTCTTTTTTTTATTTGATTCGAATCTTTCTACTTGTTGTTCGTATGAATATACCATTTGTTTAAATAGTTGTATTGTATCAAATACACTACTTGTTTTTTTGATACCTCTACTATAATA
>Ga0302126_10002583_pt1 | contig 10275 bp, 18 predicted proteins | sample CB4_20m_MG_FD_203108 | JGI IMG/M metagenome (GOLD analysis project Ga0302126, IMG submission 203108) | Marine microbial communities from Western Arctic Ocean, Canada - CB4_20m | ecosystem: Environmental > Aquatic > Marine > Oceanic | place: Canada: Western Arctic Ocean | collected 2017-09-24 | reverse complement strand
GTAACCCTTGACTACACAGGACAGATCACTCCTACCGGGGTAGCCGGAACGGGGGAAATTGGCACAGTTGGGATTGTTGCAAGCTTTGCGATTACTGGTGTACAAGGCGTAGGACAGATAAACGGTGTCAGCACTAACACTAGCGATTCAGTTGTTCCCAACGGTGTTGCAGCTACTGGGGCAGTAGGCACAGTTACTTTTAGTATAGGAAATTTGTTCGCTGTTACCGGAGTAATAGGCACAGGGGCTATTGGCACAGTAACCCCAGCTTATGCCAGAAATGTCGCCGTCACTGGAGTTTCAGGCACTGGAAGTGTAGGGACAGTTGTACCGGAAGTGGCATATACTGTCGGCACAACAGTAGGCACGGGCGCAGTAGGAAACGTAACAAATACAAGAAGTTCGAATATTACCCCTGTAGGGGTTGTTGGAACAGGCGCAGTAGGCACAGTACTAAGAGCGGGATGGACAGTTGTTCCAGACGCACAAACCCCTAACTGGATAGTAATAGACTCAGCAGCATAGGAATTAAATATGGCAACTTATGTAAACAATTTAAGACTAAAAGAGATCGCCACGGGTGATGAAAGTGGAACCTGGGGAACCAGTACTAACACTAACCTGGAGCTAGTCACTGACGGTTTTAGCTACGGCACTAAGCAGATGTCTGCTGATGCTAACGAAACCTTCACGATGCCTGACGCTACGGCAGATGCCACTCGTGGATTCTATTTAAAGATTACTTCGGCATCCTCACTTACGGCTACACGCGAGGTGACGCTTGGACCTAACACGGTCTCTAAAGTATGGCTGATCGAGAACGCTACTACTGGCAGCCAGATCATCACGATCAAGCAAGGTTCAGGCGCTACGGTTAATATTGCCAACGGCTCTAAAGTCATGGTTGTCACAGACGGTGTGGGAGCAGGGGCTGCGGTAATTAACGCCACTCCAACAGAAACGGCTACAGGGGATGTTACGCTTAATGGCACACAGACCCTGACTAACAAGACCTTAACCTCACCAGTATTAGGTGGAATAACTACTACAGCGTCAGGTAATTTAATCGTAGACCCAGCGACACAAATAGTGGAAGTAAAAGGTAATGGGTCTAGTGTAGAAGGGCAAATCAAGCTTAACTGCCACGATAACAGTCACGGACAAACGGTCAAGGCACAACCCCATAGTGCAAGTGTTACCAATACAATGCTGCTTCCAGTAGGGGCTAGTTCAACGCTCGTCAGTCTAGTATCTACCGACACGCTTACCAACAAGACCTTAACTAGCCCTGCTCTTACTACACCCAAGGTCACCACAGGTTTGCAAGATTCGTCGGCTAATTTGGTTATTCCTTTTGACACTAATCAGTATTTTTCTGGGACGTTCTCCGACAAGGTAACTGTAGCGGGAAACACGGGTACGGCTCTTACGATCAACGCCAACTTAGCCAATGTGGTCACTGCAACCTTGAACGGTAATGCTACGCTTACACTAGCTACGCCTAACGCGGTAGCTAATCGAGCAACCTCGTTTACGTTAATTCTCACTAACGACGGTACACCGAATAGGACATTAGCCTTTGCTGGAGGAACTTTTTACTACCCTGGCGGTTCAGTCACGCGCACAACCACTGCAAATGCAGTAGATATCTGGTTTTTCTTTTCTCCAGATAATGGAACAACGTGGTACGTTACGTTGCCCGCTAAAAACTTTACAACTTAATTTATCAGTCTAGGAGACAACACACATGGCACTTACTGAAGAGCAACAATCACAGGTAGACACTCAAAACGCTACAGAAAACAACCGCGCAGCGAACCAAGCTGTGGCGCACGCTAAACAAACAAAGTTTGAATTGATGCGTATGGCTAAAGAAATATTAGTTGAAAACCGCCGCACTCAAGCTGCGGCAGACGCTACAGATATTACGGCAAGTGCGGTAACTACTTTGGCTGCAGATTTGACTACATTTGTAAATAGTTAGTGGAAGCATACGCGTACTTTTCATCCCCCATATACCGTGAAGAACGGCCTGAGTGGGTAGAGGAAACGCGTAAGCACACCCAAAAACATTACGAACAAATGGGGCCTTCGGTAGTTAAGCAAACCGGACACATGGGAAATGACCCTGACCTTGGATATTTGACCTCCTACTTTCGAGACAAGGGGGTTAGTATTCTGAAGGATCAGGGTTACCTAACAGATGAGTATGAGTTTTACGTATCTGGAATGTGGGGGCAAGAGTTCGCGTGTACTGGCAGCAATATTATGCACGTTCATGGGGATAGTCAAATATCAGGGTTCTATTTCTTAGAAGTGCCGAAAGGCGGGTCTTACCCTATATTTGACGACCCAAGGCCCGGTAAACGTATGGCAGACCTGTGGGCGCAGCCTAGCGATCAAGTTACAATGGCGACACCCCAGGTACATTTTAACAACGTGCAGGCGGGGACTATGATGTTGTTCAACTCATGGTTGCCACACATGATCACACCGAACCAATCTGATAACCCGACAAAGTTTATACACTTTATTTTGTCGCAACGAAAAAGGTTTATTTAATGCAGCATGTGATGACTCCGCACTCAAAAAAAATAGAACATTTTGCGTGGTGGGTCGATGCTTTTACTAGTGAACAGCTTGATTGGCTGCAACAGAAAACCAAAGAAGCTACACAAGAGGCGCAGGTTGGCGGTGCACACGGGGGAGAAGTTAACGCCCATATAAGGAGGTCGGAACTTAACTGGTTACACAAAGACCCCGAATGTGCATGGGTTTTTGAGCGGTTAGCTCATGTAGCAGCAAGTTTAAACGCCGACTATTTTGGGTTTGATCTAACCGGATTTGGCGAGGAATTACAACTTACAAACTACCACGAGGCTAGGCAGGGTAATTACGTATGGCATCAGGATTTTGGATCATCGGGAATATCCCGTAAGCTTTCTATGGTGTTGCAGCTTTCTGATCCAAGCGAGTATGAAGGAGGGGAGTTGCAAATACTTACAAAAAGAGAACCCACTAGCATGCCAAAGAAAAGAGGGTTAATTACGGTGTTCCCTGCGTGGACATTGCACCAAGTTACTCCGGTAGTTAAAGGTAACAGACAGACTTTAGTCACTTGGGTTTCAGGACCGGCATTTAGATGAAAGCAGACTATAAAGACTTTATTGGTGTTTTTTCAGAAGTGTATCCCGAAAAGTTTTGCGCTCACTTAATAGAAGAGTTTGATCGCAACCAAACTCTTGGTGCAGGCTCCGATAGGCAAGCAGGCGAAGGCGCAAACAAACACATAAAAGAAGACTACCAAATTTTTTCCAATGGTAAAAATATAAACTTTGAACCGTTTGACGATAAGAGCACGGTGGATATGTTTTTTAAAGGTTTGCAACATTGTTTTGAAGTCTATACTAACGAGTTCTCAACGCTTAAAGGAATAAATATAAACTGCAACAACATGAAGATGCAGAAAACTTCTACTAGAGGGGGATACCACGTTTGGCATGGAGAGCAGGGCAACGGAGCGGAAGCTAACCGTGGGATAGTTTATATGCTTTACTTAAACACGTTACCCACCGAGGCTAACGGAGAAACAGAATTTTTATATCAACAGCGAAGAATAAGTCCTGTTGGCAATACAATGGTGCTATGGCCCGCTGCATTTACTCATGCGCACAGGGGAAATCCTGTTTATGGGGATAACTCCAAATATATTGTTACCGGATGGTTCTACCATGAATAGTTTTCAAAGTGCGGGACACATAAAAGTAGAGAGCTTGGTGGACGAGCAAACAGTAAAGACCATATCTCAATACTTTGAAAACAAAATAAACCGTGGGGAATGGGTGGCTAAGGCTAAAATCTCAGAAGGAGAGGCAAGTAAATTTGGCTACTATGCGGACCCTCTTATAGAAGTAATGTTAAAACAGTGCTTGCCTGCGGTGGAAAAGAATACGGGTTTAGAGTTAGAGCCTACGTACTCTTTTAGTCGCGTCTACCAAGAAGGCGAAGAGCTTACACCGCACACGGACAGGCCGTCTTGTGAAATCAGCGTCACCATAAACGTAGCCTGCACAGGCAAGGTGTGGCCGATATGGATGCAATACGAAGATAAAGACCCTGTAAAATGTATACTTAATCCGGGTGACGCGGTTATATATAAAGGTTGCGAAGTGACGCATTGGCGCAGGAAATTACCCAAAAGCCAAATGAGCGTACAATTTATGCTACATTATTTAGACAAAAACGGCTCACATGCCGAATATAAATTTGATAAGCGGACAGCGTTGGGTTTAGATGCGTCTGCGAGTAGGAGTTAGTTATGCCTATAGGAACTAGTAAAGTAGGTTTGTTCGGCGGAAAACCCACAGTAGCAGCAGGTTGTGAGACTTTTAACGCGTCAGGAACTTTTACCGTACCCGAGGGGCTAGAAATAGTTACCGTCACTGGCAAAGGAGCGACGGGTAATGCGGGAGCCGCAGGCAATCCCGGTGCAAATGGCGCGGGAGGTACTGGTGGACAAGGGGGCACATCTCTTAATTCTCCTAATTATACTCCCGGACCACAAGGCGGCGGTGCGGGACTTGGCGGGGCAGGTTTTGCTGCTAGTGCTCCGGGAAGTACAGGCGCTTCGGGAAATACAGGCGCCGCATCTACAGTATTTTGTTTGCCATTCTGTGGCGGAGCAGGAGGCACTGGAGGAAACGCAGGCACAGCCGGACTTTCCGGTAACACGGGAGGTCAAGGCACTCCTTGGGCAAGTAGTACCGGAGGTAATTGGGGAAACTCGAACGGAGGAACGCCTATCAACAACAACGCCCGAGGCGGTGAAGGAAGATCGGGTGCGGAATACTACGTATGTTTTTGTTCTCCTCTTTATGGGCCTTTTGTTCAAACTCAATCGTTTGGTGGCGGGGGCGGCGGCGGGGCCAGTGGTTTCCCTCCGGCTGCATCCAGAAACGCCGGTACTGTTGGTGGTAATACAAGCTCTGGTTCGGGGGTGGTTAATCCCGGTGCGGGGGCCTCGCCGGGAGGAGGAGCGGGCGGTGCGGGGGCGACACAGACTAGTGGAGGGAGTGCTTACGCCGGTGGTGGTTCGGGTCAAGCAGCCACGGTTTCGGGTGCTGGTGGCGGGGGCGGTGGTGGTGATGCGGGCGGCGCACAACGTAAGGGCGGAGGCGGCGGAGGCGGAGGCGGAGGCGGAACCGCTGCTAATTGCGGTAATTCCGGTAATCCCGGAAGTGCAGGCAACCCATCAACCTCTAACTGTGTACCCGTAACTACAGGATGCTACCCAGTAACCGTACCTACTGGGGGACAAATTTATATATCGTGGAATACTCAGTAATATGACTAAAAGAGAGTTACAGAAAGAACTAGACCGCCGCCATAAACTACGCCAGCTTGAAGCGCTTGAGGCTAACGAAACCCGCGCACAATCTATGACTGTAGGCACAGCGGGGGGCGGCGCTGTAGAAGTTACAATGCGTAGTTCGTCAGGTAGGTTTTTATGGAATACGTATCAACCTGTAGAAGTAGTAGAATTTATAAATCAACTGGCTGCGGGCATAGGTTGTCATATTAACATACTACCAAGGCAAGACTTTGCTAGTTGGAGAAATTGGAAAGTAACACCCGAAGAGCTAGAACACGCTAGGGGGCATCAGCCCTTTCAGGGAGTAGGGCATTCTCCACATCCTAAGATGTTGGGTAAAGAAGAGTATACTGCGGGTATGGCGCAGCAAATTGTGGCCCCTAAAGAAGAAGTTCAGGAGAAAGAAAATGTGGCAACTAAGAAGGCTGTCAACAAACGAAGCACTAAGCGAAGCCGGGCCTCTTCCAAATAACTGGGGCCCAATCTTTGGCTTGCACGGATTCCTAGAAAAAATAGGCGATCTTTCGTGGGCTGGCCCTGCCTATGTGGACAAGGGTTGGGTTGAGCTTACAGGTGCGGAACAAGAGGCTCTAAGAAAAGCGGAAGTTATGGAGCGCGTGGAAGCGGAAAAAGCTATAGCAAATACTGCCCTTAGCAGCCCTACAATAACTGTAGCAAGTAAAATAGCGTGGAACGAATATTTAATAGCTTTAGACGCGGTTTGTTTGTGCCCGGACTTCGATTGCGATCCTAAGTTCCCCCCACGACCGCCTGTATGAAGTTAAGCTGCCACAGAGTTAAAAACTTATCTTATATACTAGTAGACGAGTTTTTTGATGTAAACGAGCTAGTAGATGCCACACAAGAGGTTAAAGATTTAAAAAGGTTTTCTTTACCTGCAAGCAAAACACACACAGCAGCAGATGAAAAAGGATTTAGAAAAACTGGCAAAGGCTTGTTTTTAGACGAACTATACGCGGAAAACAGAAGTGCTTCCGCAATACTTATGCACAATAGAAAAATATTTGCCCCTGAACTAGCCGACTACGCAGAACAATTTGATTCTTTTTTTGGTTTTATAAGAGAGTCTAACTACGACTCTTGTTTGCTAAACTATTACACTTCTGGGCAAGAGTATAGACCCCACAAAGACATATCAAGAATATCTATAGTTACTTTTCTAAGGCAAGGTAACTTTACAGGAGGGGGGTTTATGTTTCCAGATCAAGAGCATGTTGTTGAAGCGGTTCATAATAGAGCTATTATTTTCCCAAGCTGCGCCATGCATAGCGCCATGCCTGTAGAGGGCGACGGGGAAAGAATATCAATCGCTCAGTTCATAGATGTAAAAATCAATGCCTGCTAAGTACCGTATAAGATTTAACAAGTCTCGTGGGCAGCCGGGCAGGGGTACAGAAGAGCATGTATGGCGCGTACTTCAAGATAATACAGAGTGGTTAGCTAGGCACGTTATAATAGAAGTTCCGTCGCGTACCGAGCAAGAAGGGCCAGACTGGAATATAGTATGCGAAGGCACTATAGTTTTCTTTACAGATACAGATACGGCGGTAATTTGTTAATGTTTTTTAAAAAAGAAAAAGAAATTATATTAAATTGTTATACGCACAGATCAGAGGTTTACAATTATTTTCCTGTAGTAGAGACAAAAAAGACTTTTCCTTCTTGGGTAAAAAAATTAAAAAATTCTTACTTTAATTCAAACAAAGATCATTTTGAAAATGTTACAAGTTGCCCTGCTTTTATAGACTATTTTCGGACAGGATTTGTCATACCGCTTTGGAGCGATGTTTGTCTGGAAGTGGGAGAAATTGGGTCAAACTCATACCGATGGCAATACTCAGATTTAAAATCTCACATGGCTTTTCATCCCTATGACCAATTTGGGCTTGATGCTAAAGAGTACCAACACTTTAAGGTAGACTCCCCTTGGGTTTTTTCTTGTAGCGAAGACGTAAAATTTTTATTTTCTAGGCCATCTTGGCGTTTCGGAGATATACCTAACACGGTAGAAATACTAAATGGTGTTGTAGAGTATAGAACTAATGCGGCGACTAACATAAATATGTTAGTAAAAAGAATGGAAAAACACCAAGAATTTGTAATAAAAGCAAACACGCCTTTAGTGCATATAATACCCCTAACTGAGAGAAAAATAATTGTAAAAACGCACTTGATAACCAGAGAAGTATGGGATTCTGTGGTCAGTGTGGGAAACGGAAGTTCTTTTAAATGTGCAACTAAGAAAAAAATACATAGAATGTTTAAGGACAAGTTTAAAACACTGGCATGATTATTTCTAACTCAAACAATTTTGTAGTTATAAGACCCCCTAAAACTGGGTCTACTTCCTTAATCTATTATTTTTTTAAGTCAGGGTTAGTGCATAAGCAAGACCCATACGTAGTAGACGGCCCGTTTAATACGTGGGAATCTTTTGAGGCGTATCACAATAAGTATGGGGAAGACTACACTCACCTCCCTGAAGTAGCCAAAAAAAATAGAGGAGAAGGTTTAATTAGAAAAAACGTACATATTACTTTCGACGAGCTTGTAGAGAAAAATTTAATAACGGAAACAATGCCTTGTGTGGCAACAATTAGGAACCCGTTAGAACGCTATTCCTCAGCTTTTTACTATATTAGAAAAATCAGGTATAGCAAGACAGGGTTTAGTAACACGCCGTATTCAAGCCCAAATGCTTTTTGGGAGGCGTTAAAAAACAAAGAACCGGGTATGAGCGTAAAAAGGCCCCAGTGCGACTATTTTCCAGACCACGCTGTACTGTTTAACACCGAAAACCTACATGAGCACGTTAGTAAGTACATACTTGAAAGGGGAGGTAAAGTGGACGGTAAAATAGAAATGCGGAAAAACCCTGACAACAAGCTAGATGTGTTCCTCACAGAGCTTACACCCGACAGGAAGCAAGATATACTAGACACCTATGCCAAAGACTTTGAGCTTTGGGAAAAGGCATACGCGGTATACAATTAAGCAATATTGAGTAGTAGGAGCAGTCTCGTGGACAAAGAAGAGATGGCAAAACTGGTCGAGCAGTCGGCTGAACTGGGGGCCAGGAAGGCCCTGAGAAACATAGGGTTGAGTGATGATGATGCCCTGTCAGATGTCTCCGAGCTTCGGGGCTTACTCGACTCCTGGCGTGCTGCAAAGCGTACCGTGGCTAAAACTGTGCTACAGGCAATAACCACCTTAGTCTTGGGCGGGTTGCTGGCTGGGTCTTACTTTAATTTCTTCGGCAAGCAATGAAACACCATGGTAGGCGAACTGGTTTTACTGATCAAAGGACTCGATACCGCTTTTAATTTAGTGCAAGCGTCCTTGAAGAAGAAAAAGCAAGTTGAGCAGATGGGCGCTGAAATATCAGGGTTCTTTGCCAGTAAGGAAGCTGTAGAGAACAAGATTGCCGAGTCCAAAAAGAACGATAAAGGCACGTATTCAGGCAGTGCTCTAGAAGAAGCAATTCAGATTCAGAACCAAGAAGACCGCATTGCTGACATGATGAAGGAAATAGGCCGTGAGTACTCACGCCAAGGGAAGTCCCCGCAGTGGCAAAAGGTCCAGAAGAACGCAATTAAGATCCAGAAAGACCGCGACTTCCGGTACAACATGCACATGAGAAAGAAACGAGTACAGGTGCAAAAAGATAGCGAGTTCTACCTTGTCGTAAAACTCGTCGTTGGCCTCGTGGTACTAATGCTCGGTTTAACCAGTTTAGTTTTTCTACTCGCACTTAATTAAGGAGTTAAAAATGGAAATGATAAAAACAGGTCTAGCTAAGATAGGTGGCCCCGTATGGCGGCTAATACAGACTAGCAAACATCATCACATTGGCGCTGCTGTAGTACTCGTAGTGCTTGGTGTTGTTCTGTGGGTCGTCATTTAAGATGCTGTCTACTCTTGCTGCTTTAGCTGGTCCCATCACAGGTCTGTTGGACCAATTTATCGAGGACAAGGACAAGAAAAATGCGCTCGTGCATGAAATCGCAACCTTGGCGGACAAGCATCACCAAGAGCTGATGCTGGCGCAGATCTCTGTTAATCGAGAAGAAGCCAAGGGCAATTGGTTTCAATCGTCTTGGAGACCAGCTACTGCCTGGGTTTGTGTAGCCGGGATAGCTATAAATTTCCTTGTTTCCCCTCTCGCGGCTCCCTTCGGAATTATAGTTCCGCAGGTGGACACTTCAGTAACTATGCCCCTGCTGCTTGGCCTACTTGGCCTTACTACGGCCAGGACATACGAGCGTGTAAAAAAAGTAGGAAAGTAATAGAAATGCAGAACTTGATCGAAATGCTTAAACGGCATGAGGGCGAGGTTGTCACCAATGGCCGTCACCTAATCTATAAGTGCTCTGCGGGTCACTGGACCATAGGTATTGGTAGGAATGTAGATGTTAACGGGGGTCTAGGACTTTCAGACAAAGAAGTAGACTTCTTGCTAGAGCAAGATATCGAGCGCGTAATTAAGGAGTTAAGCTCGGAGTACGGCTGGTTCAACGATCTGGATGACGTGCGAAAAGATGCTATGATTGATATCAGTTTCAACCTCGGTGCAACAAGACTGCGGAAGTTTGTCTTAGCCTTGGATGCGATGGCAACGGCAGACTACAAGACTGCCGCAGAAGAATTCTTAGATTCCGATTGGAGCCGTCAAGTAAAGGGCCGCTCCGCTGAACTTGCACATATGATCGCCACAGGCGAGTACCCTGAATAAGGTAACAGCATGGCTTATTTTCGACTGGCATTAAAAGCCGGCATGGACAAGCAGAACACAGAGTACGGCGCAGAGGGCGGTTGGACGGACGGCGACAACGTCCGTTTCCGGTTTGGTCTTCCTGAAAAAATAGGCGGATGGACTAACTTCA
>Ga0302126_10002573_pt1 | contig 10318 bp, 16 predicted proteins | sample CB4_20m_MG_FD_203108 | JGI IMG/M metagenome (GOLD analysis project Ga0302126, IMG submission 203108) | Marine microbial communities from Western Arctic Ocean, Canada - CB4_20m | ecosystem: Environmental > Aquatic > Marine > Oceanic | place: Canada: Western Arctic Ocean | collected 2017-09-24 | reverse complement strand
CGCCAGTGACGTGAACAGTCACATCCTTTTTTTCATCTGACATTTAGTATCCTTTCTTAGTGTAGCTCTTCTTTACAGCTTTTTTCTTCTTCTTAACAACTTTCTTTTTCATTTTTTTTGCTCCTGACATAGATACATTCTTTCCTTCCGACATTAGAGATCCAAAACTTGCGCGGTTCATTTTGGCAAAGCTCCTAGTTCTCCCACCTTTGGAGATAGTTTATTTAAAAACTTTCCAATAACTGGGGCGTCTGTTGCCTTACGACCAAGCCGGGTCAAAAGTGCCGCAGCACTTGCTGTAATTCCAACAAGACCTAGCGGCCCCCCATACATCGTTGCGATGTCGCTTTTCTTGCCGTCATAGTAATCGCTGACCGCGTTTTCTGTACCCATTGCGCCAGCGCCCAACCCAGCCATCTTCATCCAAAGGGGCATGTTTTCTATAAATTTTTCTTGCCCATCTGAATAATTATCATTTTTCTTTGTTTCTTGCAATCTTTTGTACGCATCATATGAATCAAAAAAAGCAGGTACTGGGGTGACATCGGAATATCCCATTTCCAAAAACCCTTGGCCTTCGCCGCCCATAAAGTTTGTCACTTTTTTGTAATCATCTGCGTCATAATCATCGCCATATATGGATTTTGCAATGAACTTTGAGGCCGCATCCCTAGTCGGGGTCATGCCTTTTGTACCCTGACTCATCTCAGTTGGCCCTAAAGATAATACTGGCTCATCGTTAGGGAGGTTTTCTCCCAACTGGACTTCAAGATACCTGCGCCACTTGTCATTCCATTCTCTATTTTCAACTCTGCCACGGCCTTGTGCAATCGCCTGTTCAAATGCAGCACGGCCTTCTGGCGTGTTCATCTCATCAGCAGCGGCTTGCGTTGGAATGTTTAGCTGGCCATCTGGGCGGTATGCTTCAGCCATCACACATTCCCCGCCGATAATTCACGGGCTAAGATCTTGAGCGTATCTGCAAAACCTTTGTCCAGCTCTTTAGCCGCCATAGCAAACTTGCGTGGCGATACGTCATCGCTATCCAGACCGCGCCGCTCTAGGAAGCTCTTCGCCGCCCTGATTTCTGCCTGCGCTACGCGCTTAACTGCCGCCTTGGCCATCTTCGCCTCCTAGTTCGTTCAATGCACCATATCCAAGCATACCGCTTGCTGGCAACGAATACAATAAATTGGAAGATCCAGACTTCTCAGGATCAAATGCTGCGTCTACTGATCGTATGTTTTTAGGATCTAAAACAATAAAGCTATCCTCTACAAGCGCATCCATTGAATCTCGTTCTACAAAGTTTTTGTATTTAATGCTGTCGTATCCCGCATCTTTTACAGCATCTCTTAGCTTATCTAAAAACCTTCTGTTTTCTGGGCTTTTCTGCCATAGGTTTCGGTCACCAACGTCCAGCATAAAATCTTCAAAACTTTCTTGAAGACCATCATAGTCGAAATCAGACAATGCTTTTACAAGTTTTTCATCTCGACCAAAGCCGCGTATAGATGGGTTTCCCCACCTGTCTTGAGCAGTCGCTCGTTCTTCTAGGTGGGTGAACACTTGCTCAGAGTCGTTCCACATACCCACATCACGCATCTCAAGTGGATTATTTGCCTTAACTTTTAATGGCATAACCTTGGCGCTTTCTGCAAGAAAGTCTTCTGGCCTGCCATCGTTTGCGGCCTTTTCAATTAAATCTTTAATCCTTGACTCCGCTTGAGCTTCACTACCTACATGAGTCCCTAAGTCTACCATGTTTGGGTCAACCGCATCGTAATCTGCAAATGTTCCGTGATAATATGTGGGCTTGTTAAAGGTGTCTTTGAACGCCTGATTAACATCAGACAACGCGCCAATTTTTCGGCCAATTTTTGTTAGTAAACCTGCTACATCAGCCATATCACCACGCCTTACATGACCAGTATCTGGCCTTTGTTTTGGGACCGGGTTCATCACAGTTGTGACGCGCCCTGAAGTTAGATCTGCGGCCCTTCTGCGTTTTCTTGATGGTCATGTTGGGATCGCCAAAGGTCACACGCTTAATCTTATCACCGTCCGTCACATATACCACAGACTTCTTCTTGCCGTAAGAAGTTTCGCCCTTGGATATGCGGCGTGGGTTGTTCAGCTTTACGCTTTTACCTTTGTAGGTTGCCATTACCTTGGTACTCCCAGAGCTGCGGGGCTAAGTGGCCCGTCCACGTCTTCTGCGCCTCTTAGATACTTGATCTCCACAGGTATGGTTGGCCTGCCGCTCTCAATGCCCTCAATGATCCTGTGATTGCCCTCAACGACAAACGGTACGCCATCTTCGCGCACTTGGATTAAGACCGTCCCAGATAGCTCATCATAGCCCTCTTCAGCGATTGAGCGACGAAGCCTGTCAATCTTTACTGGATCTGGCCGAAACAGCTCCTCACCAAGAGATCCCGGTATGTCTGCAAGCATATTAGGGTTGAGCGCCAGTGGCCCCCTGAAGTAGCCCGTCACGCCCTCGCCCGACCCCAAAGTGGATTGATAGGTATTTGGCCTCGCGCCTTCACGGGTTTCGAGCGCACGTCTTAGCTTGCTTTGCAGCCAATCGCCGCCGGGGTTATCTATCTTCAGCGTGGGCATTGCAGGCGCAGTAGGCAATGCGCCAAACAAATCATTGTATTCTTGATCAATAGCGTTTTGATCTTCTGGCGTCCTTACAATTCTAGGCGTTTCTGTGCGTTGCCAATCTGGTGGGGTGTAATCCAAACGCTCAGAACCTTGTGGGCCAAGAGCTGCTTTCCATCCTGCAACCATATCAGGTCTTTTTTCTTTGATGCCCATTTTTGGATCGCTTACACCAATGTATGAAACATCATCTTCACGACTTGTAATTTCGTATCCATAAATGTCTGGATTATTTGGGTCTGCTTTATATCCTGAGATTTTGTAAACGTCTTCTGGCCTTCCTTTACCACTGGGAGGCATCATATTTGTCCCTATAGGAAGAGGTAGCCTGCCTTCAGAATTTAATTTCTGACCAACCTCATAAGGCAAATTCATCGTATAAGGCATATCTTCAAGTACACCTTTGATCTTAGATACCATTTGATCACTTTGTGCATCAGCAAAACTAGCCACATTATCTGGCACAGCCTCCTGCGCGTCCTTGGCGATCTGTATAGTGATGTTGTTGGCATCGCGGGGATCTATGGCCCCAGAACGCGCAGCCCTCTCCAGAATGGCGCTCAGAGCCTCTGGGGGTGCAGCTTCTAGGGTATCCATAGTAACGCCAGATCTTCCTGCAAGTTCAGCGATCTTTGGATCGGAACGTATCAGAAAGCCAAACAGCTCGCGCCCAAGTGACGTGGCCACATCTCCTAATGCACCGATCACACCCATTACTTGCTCGCCATTTTCTTAGCTGTAGCCGACAAATCCTTCTTGTGGACTAGGAACTTGCTGGAGGCAGTATGCTTTGCGCCAGACATAACATTGCCCTTGGCGTCCTTGTGGGTAGCGCCCTTATGCTCTTTGCCGTTCTTGAAGTAGTGCTTAACGCCAGCAGCCATTATCATGCTCCATTTCACGATCCATGTCTGCTTCAATCGCAGCGTCTTCTACACACTCTTGCAATTTCTGCGCGTACTCATTGCGAAGACGGTCAGCCTGTTCCCTTATAAAAGAATCGGCGCTGATCTCTTCAAGCTGAATTTGTTTTGAAATACCCATTATTTCTTTCCTTTCTTTGGTTTGTTTTTGCCTTTACCACGGGCCACGGCTAGATTGCTCCACGCATTTGGATATTCAACGCCCTTGCGCTTTGACATGGCCTTGGCACGGGCCTTCTGGCTTGGAGTTAGTTTAGCCATTAGTTCTTCCTTTTTCTGTTAAAGCCACTATAATGATTTTTTATTAGAAAGGAATACAAAATGAAAAGCCCAATCGAACAGCTAAAGTACGACCTTGATGAAGGCGACTTTGATCCTCATACTTTCCGTCAAAGCATCCACTCATCCATCTGGGATCTGGTGCAAGAAATAAAACTTACCCCTGAAGATGAGGGGCTGACGCCAGAGCAAGAAAAACAACTATACGCCATAGATCACTATTTGTGTGGCAACTTGCATATTGATCTCAAAGAATACCCCAGTCCAGATTACTGAGACTATCTGTTGTATGGGTATCCACGCCGCGTGTTGTCGTTCTGATAGAAATACTCTTGGATAAAGTCGTTCAACTCATTTGTAGCTGGCTGAGTGGCCTGCCTTAATTCCATTGAACGAATGCTAGTGGATTCTGGCGGGACCACGCCATTTATGATCCTGTCTTTCCAAAAATCACGGAAGTTCAAACTTGCAGGTATATCTCCGAAAGCACCGCTTTCATCAGCCATTCTGTAGACGGGTGTGCCTTCGACGCGCTGCAATCCTGCTGGGTATGTTGTGTGGTTAGATACTGGGTTAATGGGTGCATTGAAATCAATCTGAGAGATCATACGGCCAGACGCATCGCCAGAACCCAGACCAAGCATATCTGGGACTGAAATAGCAGCTCTAACTGATGCTTGGTCAGGAAAGCCCAGCTTCATGCTTCGTGGCTTTGCCATTTCCTCAGAAAATGCCTTCCTTGCTTCGCCACGGTTGGGAGCGAAGAGATATGCCCTAGCTTTTTCTAAATCTGACGCTTCCATGTTACCCAAACCGGGCCAATCAGGCACTATATTCCGCAAAGTTTCATCAAATTGTTTGGCAGATTTTTTAGTTATCTTCATGTTTGGAATCATGTTTAAAGTAGTATCTGCAACCATTGTGGAGAAGTTTACGTTGTCCCCTTTTGCATTAAAGAAAGTTCCATATACTGGTACGCCTTCTTCTAATATCTCTCCTGTCTTGGGGTCTTTTACTTGGCCAGATAAGATTTCTGCTTTTTTTCTTTGTTTTTCTAATATCTTAGGATCGCTACCCCAAAACCTATTGTCTAATAAGTTTTGGCCTTCGGTTGCAAATTGATAGCCACCTTCTCTGGCGACTGGGTTCACCAATGGAATATCGTTAACTGACAGAATAGACCCAGTGCCGCTTGCGCGATCACCCTTGATCGACATGAACTGAGCGCCTTCGGCTATTGCTTTTTGCATATCAAAAGGTTCTGGCTGCGTTTGAACTCTAGTGGTAAAGTCAATCTCTGCGCCCATTTCTTGCAGTGGAACTGTACCCCTTGTAACTTTCATTTTACCAAGGGGCGTGTTCTCTTCTACATAGGCGCTGCCTTTAGTTAACCCGCTGCCACGATTTTGGTTCTGAAGGTAGTTTCTAATAATGGCGTTGGTTGAGGCATCGTCAGAATAGCGCAAGCCTTGCTGAATTACGTTGCCGCCCACCTCTTTGACAACTTCATCAACCGTCTTGTAAACACCGCCGCCAACGTCAATTGATCCGCTGCGGCCAAGCTCTGCTAAGCGGGAGAATATGCCAGTAACTCCTTGGACAACGTCATCGACAACTTCTCCAGCAATATTAATGCCTACTTTTGCGCCCGTGCCTATACCCATTACTTCTTCGCCTTCTTCTTGCCGTAGCCAGACGCATAGGCGGCTTGTCCCTGCTTGGTTGCTTCGGCTTTAGTCTTGTAGACCTTGCCTTTGCTACCCCAGCGATAGCCGCCCTTAACCTTCATCACAGGCATATCAGCCCCCCAGAAGTTTGTTCATCATCTCATGGACGTTGCCGCCGTCGAGCTTCATGACTTTGACTTTGACATCCTTGCCGTGTGGCATCTCCATCATTTCTTCGTCGTCGTCATACATCTCTTCATCGTCGTACTCTTCATCGTCATCGACCATGCCGTGGTGGCACAAAAGAAGGAAGTTGACCAACTGTTCGTCGCTCATATCCAAGCCGTCAGCATCATGGGAGAACCCCATTTTATGCTCGAACATCTTGGCGTTGTCTTCCATGTTTTCTACGTTAACTTCAGCCATGTTAACGACCCCCTAATTTGCTTGGACGCATTTGTGGGCGCATTGATTGCATTGGCGCGGTTGGACGTGCCTGTGGGCGCGTTGGGTTAACAAGACCTGCGGCGATTGCATCATCCATGCTCATGACGTTGGACGGGGCGACAGTCACGCCGCTTGATGGGCCATATGTCATGCCGTCTTGGCTGGGCATCTCAGATGGGCGAACCGCCGAACCGGGATCCATCGGTATTTGTGACATTGGCATCTCGCCACCACGAACCGCCGAACCGGGATCCATCATATCTGGGTTCATCTGGTCCATCAAGGATACAGCCTGATTAGCCAGTGTTTTTCTAGCTTCTGGTGCTAGTTTATAGCCTTGCATAAGAGCTGATTCTAATGATTGGAGCTTAGTATACATATTGGCCAGTGGGCCATCTGGACCTTCACCCTCACGAACAGGCGAAGCTGGATCAAGCATTTGCAGAAGTGAACTTACAAGTTTAGCATCTTCTGCTGGGCCGGGGTTACTTGGGTTAAGCTCACCATCACGAACCGCTGAATTTGGGTCCATATTCATTCCTTCAGCCATTATAGCCTCCTATGTTTTTTCTATGCTTACGCTATTTCTAACTATTCCGCTACCATTTTCAGACCGGGCAGCTCAGACATTGGGATGAGAATGCCTGTTTGGTCTTGATAGTAGTCAACACCGTCCTTGGTAACTCTTTGCAGATCCATATCAACCACATTACCTGACGCATACCGACGAAGCCAATATGGCATCCCGAACCCAGACCCACCCTTGTAGTAGCGGCTGTAAACATCCTTAGCTTTTTGTGATGCATAAACCACTTGGGCTGGGGCTTCATCATTTTGCTCTGACCCAACATTCAGCGAGCCATAGCTGGCCTGAGACGCAGGTTTAGGGGCTTTGGGATTGGGGTTGTATCTGATTAAAGCGTCACCCTCTTTGTCCCTGTAGCCAATATAATTGTTTTCCTCATCATATTCAGGGATTGACCCAGCCTGAATGGCATCCAGTTGGGCGTCTATGCTTTCCTGCCTGCGGTCAATGCCGGGGTTAATCGCCATGCCGCCAAGGCCGGGGATGGGAGAAAGCGCGTCCAATGCAAAAGATCCAAAGTAAGCCCCTTGGCTGGGCGGCTTAGTCCTAAGTAGTCTCTGACGTGCCAAAGCAGTCGCAAACTCTTGGTTAGACATATTGCCTTGCACCATTGGGGCGTTGTTGCTGAAGTCATCAGCCACGCCATAGATGCGATCTTTATATCCAGCATCGTTAATGGTGAACCCACCGCCAGTTAGATCCTGATAGACGCCGGGTCTGATCTCAGTAAGCAAATTACCACCATTGTATTCTGCATCGTCAAACGGGGTTAGGATATTGGCAAGCCACTCCCTGCCTGTGTTTTCATTTGTAAATTTGTTAACCTCTTCTTGGGTGAATGTTCTAGGTTTGTATTTGCTTTCTTTTATTTTCTTTGTGCCATATTCAGTGGCTCCTACAGCGTCTCCAAACCGACCAAAGTAATCACCAAGAGCGCCAAAATTACCCACGCCATCAGCACCGCCACCTGTGAAAAACGAAGTGCTGTCAGTCTCTGGTTTTGGGTCAGGAATCGTGGTTTCCTCAGTCGTGGGTGCTGTGTAGTTGTTCACCACGTTAGGATTATCGAACCCAGTTACCGTGTCGGAACTTCCCGTAAGACCTTTATTGACGCCCGTGTAAGTTCTGGTGAGCGCATTTGTGCCGGGGGCTACCTCCCACTCAAAGCCATCTCCAGCGTACTCACCTGTATTTGATACTGCGCCAATATTGTTGGCAGTGGAACCCGTATTGACAGGGGACGTTGTATTGCCAGAAGTATTGCCAGTATTGCCAGTATTGCCAGTATTGCCAGTATTGCCAGTATTGCCAGTATTGCCAGTATTGCCAGTATTCACAGAAGTATTGCCAGTATAACCGTCAGCAGTGACAGCCTTAACATTCTTGCCGCCAATATTAACTGTCTTGCCACCGTAACCCGCGTCAATAGCATCGTAATAAGTATTAAACGTGGGGATTGTTGGAGCCGTATTCACAACAGGGGTAGTCACAACGGGGGTAGTCACAACGGGGTTTACATATGCTGACGTATTATTATTATTAGTCACAACAGGGGCCACATATGCAGGCGTATTATTTTTTGGGCTGTTATAAGTGTCTGTCTTCGCCTTGCCGCCACTCTTAATTTCTGACCAAGTATCTGACCAAAAGCCATAAACTGGAATGCCGTCTGGACCGGGGATACCTGCACCGCCCATATCACGCAGCGCCTGCTCTTCCTGCGGATTGATATACGCCAGCATGTGTGGCTGGTTCATAAGCTCTGCCTGACGTGGCGCACCGGAAACAACATTCTCCAACGCACCCATGCCTGCGTCTGGATAAACAGGTTCAGGTTGAGGCAAGGCCATCATGTTTTGAGGCATTTGGTTTTTCTGCACAATCGCGTTTACGCGGTCCATAAAAGTATTCATCACGCCCTCATAGGTGGTTGTTGCATTGGTGGCTGTTGTGGCTGCGGCTGCGGCTGTGGCGGCTGTTGTGGCATCATCGCCTCTGTGATCGCGCCCAGCGCACCGGGTTCACCCCCACCCATGCGCCGCTTGATCTCCATCACCTTGTCGATCAGGTACTTATTCATGTCCATTGGTGGCTGGCCCTGCGGCCCACCCTGTGGCTGTGGTGGCGGTGGTGGAGGTCCGCCCTGCGGCCCACCCTCTTGCGGCAAGCCGCCAAAGGCTGTTGGATCGACTGGAGGTAGATTATAGTATTGTGGGGGGTACATTTTTCATCATCTCCATCTGGATCTTAGCTGCATTCTTCTCACGCTCTAGCTGCAAGTCTGCCTCCAGCTTCATGATCTTAGCCTGCATGTCTTGCTGCGCCTTGGCTGCGTCGATCTCCATGTCCTGACGCGCTTCAGCCTGCTTGATCTCAATGCCAGATTTTGCCTTGGCTTGGTCAGCTTCGATCTGGGCCGTTGTACGGGCCTTCAGAGCCTCTGTCTCAAGCTGCGCGAGCTGCTGTGCATATTGCAGTGGATTGCCCTGCTGTTGGCCACCCTGTCCGCCCATGCCTGCCAGTGCTTGGATCTGCTTCATCTGGGGAGCTGCCGCCACAACTTGAGCCGCGCGCTGGCTGATCAGAAGATCCATCTGCGGATCTACAGCATCAAACCTGAAGTCTGGGTCTTTGAAGTTTGGCATTGGCGGCAATTCCATCTGGATGCTTGCCTCCATGCGCTGACGATACAGAAGCGCGATATGCTCTGCGATGTGGGCGATCAAAATGGGCTGCATCTGCTTCGCGCCGGGGTTTCCAGCCAAGGACGGATCTTGCAGGAACTGCATGTGAACCGCGATGTGGGCCTCATGATCTTGCTCTGGAAACGCGCGGATTGGCTTGCCATAAAGAACGCTCATGTTCTCATCGATTACGTCCATCTGAACTGCGTCTTCTGGCTTCTTTAGGATCTCATCAATGTTGGGTATGCGGATCGCCTCATACATACGCTTATACGCTTGGTATAGGTCATGAAGCTGCGGAGCTGATCGCGCCATTTCCAAGACAGCTTGAGCCTGCGCGATGCGCTGGGCTGTCGAGAAGATGTTAGGATCAGACACTGGAACAATGTCAATCCGATCATCAAAGTCGGTACGATAGATAATCTCCGCAGCTCCAGCCTGCGAAAAGCTGAACTCATCGGGGAGATTCTCAGCGTTCAGCGCCGCAAGAAGTTTGAACTCTTGACCCTGCGCGTAGTGCAGGCGCTTGTGGATTGCGCTAAACGCCTTCGATCCCTGCTCAATCAGGGCGACAGTCGTGCCGACTGGGGCGTTTGGATTTGCGTCACCGATATTAAGATCTGCCGTGCTGGCAAAACGCTGCCCCGCATCGACCATAAAGCCAAGCAGGTTAAACAGCGATCCTGACGGCTCCTTGAATGGCAGCGGCATGATGGCCTTGTTAACGTCATCAACGGTGCTGTCGAGATCCACAAATTCACCGGGGCTGATCTGCATGTCGCCGCCAGCAACACGGCCACGCAGCTTAAAGCCACCCTGCATGTTGGAGAATGCGGCACTGTCGAGCAATGCGCGCAGCGATCCTGTCGCCGCTTTGCCCAAGCCACCGATCATGTGGTACAGACCAAAGCCATAGAAGCCTAGACCGGGCAGGAACTTATAGCTCACAAACCAGTCGCGGCGTTTCTTCATCTCATCGTCTTGTTTCCAGTTGCGGCGGATGGCCACCACGTTCTGGTTTTCATAGTCGATTGTGATCACATATGGGATGGCGACAGCGTT
>Ga0302126_10002572_pt1 | contig 10319 bp, 20 predicted proteins | sample CB4_20m_MG_FD_203108 | JGI IMG/M metagenome (GOLD analysis project Ga0302126, IMG submission 203108) | Marine microbial communities from Western Arctic Ocean, Canada - CB4_20m | ecosystem: Environmental > Aquatic > Marine > Oceanic | place: Canada: Western Arctic Ocean | collected 2017-09-24 | reverse complement strand
CGTGTCATCGAACCTTTAAAAAGGAAAATGTTTCCATTCATTGCATCAGCAGTCCTTACCAATCTGACGATGATTATTCTGTTGGTGTACCTTGCTCGACGTCTGTCTCCTCTTCCTCTTCCTCTTCTTCTTCCTCTTCCTCTTCCTCTTCCTTAGGTGCCAAGAACGTACCAACTTTTTCAAAAATAGTATCCTTTGTTATGGCTCGAATAGGTTCTATAGTTTTTGCTAATTTTAAGAGTGGAATAGGGCGCACATTCAATATTTCGGGTTTTGTGAACGCACCATCAATTGGATAGTCTTTCTCAAACGATTTCAAGATTTCTTTGGGGATGGGGGGGGACTGTTCCAGTAGACTTTCGTATATCGATTTACACTCGTCCACAAACTTTAGACCCTCCTTACTACGCTCGTCACGGGGGAGCGCCAGCTGGAGGCGGATGTTTCTAGAAAGTCCACCATGACCCAAAGCAGCCGTCCTGTGGTTCTCCATGAGTTCATTGATTTTCAGGAATTGCATGATTGTTGCGATGAGACCAGCTATGAGGTTCATACCACCAATAATGGCGGGTACACCACCCCGTATACTTTCAGGGAACGAACTTTGGGCAAAATTCGCCGTACCCGTGATTGTCGAAAGAACAATTACAGGTAAACTAAAACGCAGACTGAGTTTTTTATACATCAGAAAAGCGCGGTGGTGCATATACCGATAACACGCGGACGCTTCACCCCATTGGCGTAGCACGTTTTCGTGGTACTCGTTCCACATTTCTGCCATATTAATATCTTCAGACATGTTATAATAGATGAATATAATTTTTATCATTCATCTTATTTTTCTTTTGTGGATCTTGATTGTTCCTTTCATGAATGACCGGAGAAATTTGGAATTCTATTCGATTCTCATACCATTCATCTTCTACCACTGGTCAGTCAATGACGATACGTGCGCACTCACACAAGCTGAGATGATGATCACGGGTCAGAAAAAAGAGAAAACTTTCATGGGTCGTGTAGTTGGACCAATCTATAAGATGGAAGAAAACGAAATCAATCATCTTACAAAAACTGTGTTTTTCATACTTTGGGGTATAGCGCAATATAGACTCGGACATTTTGATAATATTATCAAAGACAGTTTCAAAATTTTTGGGGGTAAAAAAATTAACTCCGTTTGATGAGTTCCTGAACACGTTTCATAAATTCCCTGTTTCGCTTAATCTTCGGATCGGCATTAATGATGCGAAGAAGAGCCGCAGACGGTATCTTGGGTGCGTTACCCTTAGGTTTAGGGGTCGCCTTTAACTTTTTACGCGCTTCCTGGATTTGTTTAGTGGTTGGCATTTTATTATGTGTACATATTTTATAATGACCAGTGTAAACAATTTCATAGCGATGCTCATGAACTCTCGAACACAAACCCATTATTTCCATCTCAACACGAATTCATATGCACAGCATAAGGCACTCGAAAAGTATTACACGGGGATCGTACCTCTCATCGATGCGTATTCTGAGACGTATATGAGTACCCATGAAAAAATCAAACCTGTACAGATGAATAAACGTTTTAACAATAATTCGGAACTAGTCGAAAAGTATTTCAAGGATTTATTACGCCGTACGAAATCTATGAAACTTCCTAAGGATACAGACTTGAAAAATATCCAAGATGAAATTGTTACACTTATACGAAAAACACTTTACATGTTGAAACTTAAATAAATTTAAATTTATCAAAAAAATGAACACAAGACCTAAAATTGTCAAATATAATCATACATAACGCATCAGCTATATCGTGTTTCCTCTCATAAGGAATTCCACCTTCTATGTATTTTTCTGCTATGGCTACTGTTCTTTCCTTACGTTTTTCATACTCTAAATGTCGCATTCCAAAATGCACATGCATGCTCACAGGTGACACTAATAGAACCTTCTCTTTGAACATGTAATGTAATAAAATCTCGATATTTTGAAAGCCACCAGGTGGTTGTCGTTCTATAAGTATTTTGTCAGCTGAGTCGAAAATACTTTGGTGATCTTCTACAAATAAAGGAATCGTGTCTACAAAATCATTTGACTTTATATATTTATAATCTTCTAAACTCACCTTCTTTAGGAACTCTACCGTAATTTTTGGTCCCGATAAAGACTCGGCTAAAACGAGACCCATATTATGATACCCGATGTCTATCGCCAACACCTTCATGTCTTTATGTGAAAGATTTTCCTTAACTATAATTTACACTAAATGGAAGTTCATTTGCCGTATCTATAAATTTGAATGCAAATGAAATGCGAGTTAAACCCGGGACTAACGGTGCATAAGCCTGATGTGGTATATACCCCTTGAATAGTACAGCTCTTTTTGTGAACGGTTCAATTCTGGTAATTTCTTTAGTTTTCAATTCCAAGTCTCCACCAGCTTTATCATAGTTTTCGGGTGTAATATCACCTATATAGATTAAAAGTGTATATACATTTGGTTTTTGATCATCTATGTGTAATGTCACGTCTTGTCCACGTACTTGACGATTTAAATAAACTCGTTGTAAAACAAAATTTGTATTCGTACATTTGTCTATTCTATTTTTAATTTTCAAAATGAACTTTTTTGCAGAAGGGATAATATCTTCCATTCCATAATCCCAATCCCTTTGAGGTCTCAAATCAATTAGAATTTTTTTATAAGCATTATCTGCTGGTATGAAATACCACTGTCGGTTTATGGCTGGCTGTTTTTCACCATAGTATTTATTATCTAAATTGAGTGATTGTTCACCAATGAATTGTCGAGCCTCTTCTAGCTCTTCGTCGTTGATGAAATTTTCAAGAATGGTTATATCCTTCATATATCTATCTCAAACATTTTCCTTAACTATGGTAAATGAAGAACAGGACTAAGACGCAGCTCATGTCATCTATTCTATTTGTACTTGTACTCGCGCTCATGTACATGTGGTACAATCCACGTATCGTGAAGGTGATGCTCCCAATGTCACCTCGACCAACTATGGTGCGTCATGAGCCACCAGAGTATAGAGGTCCACCGATCAAGAAGTATAAACCTGGTCATATGCAACAAATGGGACTTATCACGGGAACGGGAGACGTGACCATGCCATTATACGGAAAAGAGGTTCGTGGGAGGCGTGATAGGTATCATTATTATACGACAACCCCGGGTCAGCAAATTTATCCCATTCCAGTGAGTCACAATGCTCGTGATTGCATGGAGGATATTGGGTGTCAAGAACTTTATGGAAATGAAACAGTCTCAGTACCTGGTAAGACTGGTTCATTTAAGGTGAATATGTATCGCACGGATAACTTTTTTTAAATTTTAGCGAATTTTCGCCCCTGTCCAACAAGTTTACTACTTGAGCAGCAGGATAGACAACATACGAGTAACATACCCGGATAAAACGGTGCCGGTAACGGCATTAGTGATTCCATCTGGAAACGGTATCCAGCGTAAAACATCATCATTAAAATGATACAACTACAGGACATTATAGCCGCTGACATTGGTTTGGGTTTACCTTTTGAAGAAATATCGGGGATAGGACTGATAAAAAACCATGCTGATGACATTGCTGCACCCATCGTTTATTATATACTGAGAAAATTTTAGAATGTTTTAATACCGGTCAAGAAATGTATCAGGTATTGTATTATTCGTATTATAGATGAAAGCAGAGAACATGAACAACATCCAACACCTATTTTCATGGGTAAAGTTAATTCAGCCCCTGGGTATTCTGTTTGCATGAAATACCATATGACGGCTATATTTATAAGGGAAGAAGACGCTGTAGACGCACCAGCCATCGCGGAACTACTTCGCGTAGTGGCAGTCATTTTATATTGATATATAAGATAATGTTTCTAAGTATTGAAAAACGCATTTTTTTGAAAAAGCTCGTACCAGGTTTACAAAAGCTCATGCGTTACACAGGACATGACCAAAAAATTGGGGGTACACCCCCCAGTAATGATAGTGATGAGTTTATAAAGAAACGGCTACTTACTCACACACAAGATGGTAGATATGAATTATCTGTGGGGAAATTTAGGGTAGCTATAGACACGGTCGATATTAATGAAATTTTAATTTATCTCGATCAGATCTCATTGACTATAGGTCGCGCATATACAATGGCTTTACCGGACCCACTTTTATTTTCAAAAGAAGACATCGAGTTTGTTAGACTTATCGATGTTGGGGAAATCAGGACATTTACAGATTTTTTGATGTTTTGATCAGGCAGTGTGACGATTTTCTTTGTTAGTATTAAATGCAGTACAAGGACCTGAAAGAGAAGGCTAAGAAGCTGGGTCTACGGGTTACGAAAGATGTTCGCGGGAAACGCGTCAAATTTACAGCCAAGGAACTTCGTTCTAGGATTACTATGAATTTTGAAAATAGTGTCAAAAATGCTCAGCAGGTGATTCGAATTTGTAAGACGATCGTCGTACCCAATTCTCAACTACCATCCCGAGGTGGTCCTCCTCCACCTCCACCTCCACCTCCACCATCCAGGAAACCAGTCATAAATTCTACACGCACAAAACTAATGGCTGAATTAAAGGTAGCTCTTAAAAAACGTGAGTTGAAAAAATAATATTATTTATTAGTATAAAACGATCATGGCTAATTCTCAGTCGAACCAGAACGCGAAGCCAGCGAACAACGTGAACAAGCCCGCGAACAACGCGAACAAACCCGCGAACAACGCGAACAAACCCGCGAACAACGCGAACAAGCCCGTGAACAACGCGAACAAACCCGCGAACAACGTGAACAAACCCGCCAACAACGCGAACAAACCCGCGAACAACGCGAACAAGCCCGCGAACAACGCGAACGTGAACAAACCCGCCAACAACGCGAACAAGCCCGCGAACAACGTGAAGCCCGCGAACAACGTGAAGCCCGCCAACAACGGTAACGCGAACAAGCCCGCCAACAACGGTAACGCGAACAAGCCCGCCAACAACGTGAAGCCCGCGAACAACGGTAACGCGAACAAGCCCGCCAACAACGTGAAGCCCGCGAACAACGGTAACGTGAACAAGCTCAACAACAACGCGAAGAAGCTCCGTGCGCTCGCCCTTCAGTTGGCTACCAACGCGATTAACAAGGCTCGTGAGACGGTACCTAACAACGCTTAAACAAAACAAGTGTAATTAAATAATGAATATAGAAGACGTCAAGCGAGTATTAGAAGGATGGGACGGAACTAATATGAGTGACGCACAAGAGATTATCGAAGGGTACGCATCCGGTACTGAATTTACAGAAGAATTCGTAGAGCACTATTTAGGTAAAGAACTCTACGAACGCCTCGAGACGATGACTATATTTTTTAAAAAATTTGAATCTCTCAAACGAGATCTACATTGAACCGTTTTTTCATAAACGACTTTACATCTTTTACATTCGGAAAACTCCAGAGATACCAACGTGACCAGAAACCAGCCCCGTTGATACCACTCATTTTCCAATTTTCCTTATCACTCCGATCGACATTTAACATCATGTTCTGAATCTTTCTGGGATCTCTCTCCGCTATGATTCGTTTAGGTATCTGACCACCATGTCTGAGTACGTACGATCGCATTCGTGAGGGTGTCTTGTGTTTGGTGTAGTCTGAGTACCCTCTTGCACCAAAATCAACAGTTTTACCGTCTTCTAGTATTGCCCTGAACTTCTTTTTTGGATCCGGGCTGCGAACGATCTTGACGCGCATACTTAATATTCACAAATATAATTTACATACCACATGCACCAGTGGCACAGTAGTTCTCCTTGTTACCATCTCCAGAGAAGAGAAGGAGCTTCTCGGGACCACGCTGGACGCGGTAAAGGTGATCGTACATGTGGAGGAGACCGATAGTCAGCGCGAGAGTTCCAACGACAACCCCTCGAACCTTACGCGCAGTGTAGGCATAAAAGATGATCACCGCAGCGAGGATCATCTGTATGATGGTCAGTTGGGGGATGGATGGCATCGAGAAACGTTCCTTGAGATCCTTGGTCTCCGTGGTGGGAGCTGGAGCGTAACCCGAAGTTTTTGGGGTATAACCTGGCATTTATTATGTATGGAGAAAATAATGTGGAATCTGTTGTTGATTCCTATAGTGATGGTTGTACATGATTACATGAAAGCACCGATTGATAAATTATATTTCAGTAACTGGAAACGTCCGATGATTGGAATAAGAAATACATTCATAGATATTTTACTTTATTCAAAAGAATATTCCACCTGGAACTTCAAAGGATTGTGGTTGATGAAAACACACTTCAAAAAAATACAGAAAGAGTTTGAAGAGGCTTCGAAAAAACTCGACAAACGATTTTATCATGATTTGGATCCATGGTTTGAAAAGAATGAAAAATATTACTATTACAAAGGTGAAGATTTCCCTCTATTGAAAAGTTTAACTGATCAAATACCCAGTATTTATAATTGGACGTGTGCGTTCGCGGTCATGGAGGGTCCTATGACTATACCACCCCATAGGGCTGAAACTAATCATTTATTGAGATACCACATCACGATATTTGGTGACGGTGACTGTACCCTATACACTGAGAATGGACCACACGTACACCACGAAGGTGGGGATTTCATATTTGATCACTCAAGATATCATGAAGTCGTGAAGACTGGAGATGGTCGAAGGGTTGTACTTATTCTCGATGTTCATAGAATTTAAAAAAATAACATCCTACTGTATGAAGATTAGAATCCTATTAATTATAGTGTTCATAATCCTGATACCATTCATGTTAAATTTATGGAATGGGTATCTTAAGCCAGCTCAGAGTGGGAATTTTGAACATGTTGATTGTTCTACAATTTCTAATAACTTGAATCCATATGTAAATGATATCATCAAACTCATAGAAGAACATGGTAATAAAACAAGTGCCGGTCCAGTCGAGGGTTACAAACTTGTGAGAAGTACCGTGAAAGAGAAGTTACCACAAGTGTATAAGATCATAGAGGACTATGTTTCAAAAATCGACACAGACGGTTTGAAACCAGCCAATTGTGAAAGAGAGCAGTACTGTTGGTTTTTGCGCCTGTATAATAAGAAGGGTCATTATATCGACTGGCATTTCGACAATAACTTCACGAACGGGTTACGAAAGACATACGTGTGTAACGTGTACATCAGTGAATGTAATGCGTCTCATCTCATGACTAAAGATCGATACGAAAGAGTCAGGGTTGATGAGAGTCGTGCGGGTAAAGGTGTTGTGTACAATGGGAGTGAAGTAAAGCATTCAGTTTCCAGACAGAATGATGGTTGTGTTAGGATTTCTCTGATCATTCCTTTATATGAAGACGACTCTGTATCTATGGTGGGTTGGTTGAGAAGAGGCGCACGAAATATATCCGATAAGATTTTCAAATTATAGATGTTTCCTACACACGGCAATATACATATCACTTCCACCTATGAGTTCCAGGGTTTTGTCGTCTACAATTCTTTTGGTGAATGGTCCCTGTGTCCCATCATTACATCGCATACACAGAGCTGAAAGTTTCGTCACATCACACGCGAGAGGGATACAGTCGATAAGTTCACCAAACTTATTCTGAAATGAATCTGCATCGAGACCAGCCAAGATAACAGACTTGTTCACCTGTAGACAACATTCTACAAATTTCGTAAGTCGTGGAAAGAATTGAGCTTCATCAATAGCAATTATATCAGCTTCATCAAATTCATCTGTATTAATAATTTCAAATAAGTCAAACACTTTATGACAATCAAACTTTACATTATCATGTGTTTTGAGAATTTCATCGGGGGACCTGGTATCTTTTGCTGAGTTGATAACAAGGATCTTCTTATTTATGACTTTCAGTCTCTTAAGTCGTCGAATAAGTTCAGATGTTTTACCCGAAAACATATTTCCCATAATAATTGAAAGTCCCATCGCACCTTATTATTATAATATTGTATTTTTTATATGGTTACTTTTCACAGAGCATTGTTCAGCGGACATAAAGGGTATTATGACCCCAAGACGGGAAATGTGAAATTTGGTTCACAAGTATTTCCAAGTATTGAGGTAGCTATAAAATATCTTAGTGAGAAGTAAGATGCCTCTCACCGATGCAACCATCACGAAAAAGGTTGGTGAGTTGCGTAAATCTGAGGGTAAAATCTATGCACCCCTCAAATATTTCAGGGGGCTTGAGTCTCTCAAGGGGGTTGAGACACGTTATAAAAAGATGCTCCGGAAAGACTACTCCAATTTCGATACAGACAAGGGACAAAAGACTAAGACTTCCTCCTACACCCAGAAATTTAGGAAGATGTACGGACCAGAGGTTAGGTCCCTACCCGAAATTTCTAAGGCTACTAAGATTCCTCTAAAGACTGTGAAGACCATATATAACAGGGGACTCGCTGCGTGGAGAACCGGGCATCGTCCGGGTGCTTCTCCACAAGCGTGGGGGTATGCTAGGGTGCACAGCTTCGCCACTAAGGGGAAGACGTACTACACGGCGGATGCTAATCTTCGGAAGTGATAAAATTCATACCTAAGTTGCTTTGACATAAAGAATTACTACACGAAATGAGTAATGAGGAAACTGACAACAGAAGAATTCGTTCGGAAAGCCAGGGAAAAACACACCAATAAATTTGGGTATGAAAAAGTTGTCTATATCAATGACCGCACGAAAGTTTTGATCACATGTCAAACATGTGATGAGGATTTTTTACAGACACCTTCTGATCACCTACAGGGGCGTGGCTGCCCTGGGTGTAAATTTAATAAATTGAGAGAAATGTCCCAAAATAAGAGGAAAAAAACAGCCAGTGCATTCATCACAAGAGCGATAAAGGTTCATGGTGAAAAATATGGTTATGAAAATGTCGTCTACGTCGATTATCATACTTACGTTCAAATCACATGTTTGACGTGTGATGAAGACTTTTCACAGACACCTGGTCATCACCTTGCCGGTAAAGGTTGTCCGACTTGTGCAATCCGAATAAATGCTGAAGTTAAGAAGAAAAAGGCCGCAGATACGTTTATTTCAAGAGCTGTAAAAGTTCATGGTGAAAAATTTGGATATGAGAAAACGAATTATATCACTGCTAAGATAAAAGTTTGTATCACCTGTTTAGTGTGTAATAAAGACTTTTTACAGACGCCTGCTCATCACCTATCTGGAAATGGTTGTCCATCGTGTAAATTTAAAAAATTAGAAGATTTGGGTAAAATTCGGAGGGGGCAAGCGGCGGGTGAATTCATCGAAAAGGCAACTAAAGTTCATGGTAAAAAATATGGGTACGAGAAAACGAACTACATCAGTGCTTCAACCGACGTTTCGATTACCTGTTTGGTGTGTGACAAAGACTTTTTACAAACTCCTAATACTCATCTCTGCAGAGGAGGTTGTCCGACTTGTGCAAACCGAATAAAAGGTGAAATTAAGAAGAAAAGGGCTGCAGATACGTTTATTTCAAGAGCTGTAAAAGTTCATGGTAAAAAATATGGGTACGAGAAAACGAACTACATCACTGCTCGTAGAAAAGTCTGTATCACCTGTTTGGTGTGTAATAAAGACTTTTTACAAACTCCTAATAGTCATTTACGTGGAACTGGGTGCCCCAAATGCGTAAACAAAACTGAAGAGATTGTTGCTTCTAAATTACACGAAATACTCGGTCCACTCGGATTTGAGGTTGAACAGACGGGGAGGTGTGTATTTGACGGAATTGGTAGAATGGATATTACAATCACAAAGGAAGATTTGGTAATATTTGTTGAAGTTGACGGTCTTCAACATTTCGAATACGTCAAGCAATTTAGAAGTGAAGCAATAGACGTTCAGAAACGTGATTTAGAAAAGCATATGCGTGCAATAGAGAGGGGTCATAAAGTTATCCGAATTGACCAGGAATGGGTGTGGAACTCTCAAGCAAAAAATATCATGGAATGGGCTTCACGGTTGTATGATACAATCGTGAAACTTGATTCCGGGACTGAGCCGAGTATTGATGAGATGTTTATCAGTGACAGACCTGATAAGTATCACGACCATTTATGTTATATTCAGTGTCAGTTTTAAAGGTGTAATAATTATTATCAATAGACTGAATCCATTTCTTTAATTACCCTGGAATGAGAGTACATTTTCTCAGATCCACGTCATCACGTGCGTTCGCACATACGCAAACCCAATAAATAGAGGTGAACGTGAAAAACGCAATCGGAATAATGGCTATACTTAGCATTAATAGTAATTTATAATTTTAATCCTAATCTACAGTCT